>Ga0209537_1001920_pt1 | contig 22004 bp, 15 predicted proteins | sample BioPla4DNA1_FD_187698 | JGI IMG/M metagenome (GOLD analysis project Ga0209537, IMG submission 187698) | Biogas fermentation microbial communities from Germany - Plant 4 DNA1 (SPAdes) (version 2) | ecosystem: Engineered > Bioreactor > Anaerobic > Digestate | place: Bielefeld, North... | reverse complement strand
CAAAGTCAATATCAACTCTTTTTTCTTCCAGATCTATATTAGCAATTCTGCCAATATCCCCATTAAAAGTATTTTTATCGTAGTTATTGCGAATCTGCATTACCTTATCCCCTACTTTATAAATGCTACCTCCATATTTGATATAGCGGCTTTCCTTATTTAGGGCTTCCTGTAACACACGATTCATATTGGCAGCCCCAGTAATGCCCCTCTGCATAGGGCATAGCACCTGTATATCATCTATTGGGTCTACTTTATAATAATTAGGCAGTCTCTTTACACATAGCTCCCGAATTTGATTGACGATTTCCTCCGGATCTTCCCTTTTTATAAAGAAAAAATCTCGATTCTTTTTACCTCTCAATATTGGAAAAATACCCCGGTTCACCCTATGGGCATTGGTAATAATGGTACTATGCTGGGCCTGTCTAAAGATTTTAGTAAGCTTTACCACTTCTACCTGTCCCGAATCTATAATGTCCCCTAATACATTTCCTGCACCCACCGAAGGCAGCTGATCCACATCCCCTACTAATATGACAGTAGTTTCATTTTTAACAGCTTTTAATAGGTTATACATAAGAACTATGTCCACCATAGAGCTTTCATCTATAATAAGGACATGGCATTCTAAGGGATTGTTTTCTATATTTCTCATATAGCCTTGAGGAGGTTTATACTCCAGCATTCTGTGAATAGTCTTTGCTTCCCTGCCAGTAGTTTCACTCATCCTTTTGGCGGCCCTGCCTGTTGGAGCCGCTAAATAAATCCTAGCACCTATGTTCTCAAATACTCTAATAATTCCTTGAATAGTAAAGGTTTTGCCTGTACCTGGTCCTCCCGTCAGTACCATAAATTTTGAAGATACTGCTTTCTTTATAGCCTCTCGCTGAGTTTCATCGTATTTGAACTTGTTTTGCTCTTCAATTCTATCAATAATATGATTCACATCATTTACTTTCCACGGTGTGGGTGTAGATATAATCTCTTTTATTCTTCTGGCTACTCCTAATTCACTATGATAAAAAGGGGGTAAATATATGGCATCTTCATCCCGAATCAACGAGCCATTCTCCACCATCCCATCAATGCACTGCTCTATTTTTTCCCTTTCTAAATCTAGTGTCTTCATTGTTTCATCTATCAATTGATCTAGAGTCGCAAAACAATGGCCTTGGTTGGACAGCTGATTTAATATATAGATGATACCAGCACGGCACCTCTCCATACAATTAGGATCAAACCCTAACTTCTGGGCTATTTTATCAGCTGTTTTAAAACCAATACCCCATATATCATCAGCTAGCCGATACGGGTTTTCTCTAACTATATCCAGGCTTTCATTGCCATAGGTCTTGTAAATCTTTGCACCGTGAGATGTGGAAACACCATGGGACTGGAGAAATAACATAATATTCTTTACTTCCTTCTGATCCTGCCATGCTTTTTTTATCATCTCAATTCTCTTAGGACCAATGCCTGGCACTTCTACTAATCTTTCAGGCTCTTCTTCAATTATATTGATGGTATCTTTACCAAAAACTTTTACTATTCTTTTAGCAGTGACTGGTCCAATTCCCTTTATAAGACCACTGCCCAAATACTTCTCAATACCTGCTACGGTAGCGGGTAGTCTTTCTTCATAGCTGCTGGCAACAAATTGTTTGCCGTATCTACTGTCTACCTTCCACTCTCCTCTTAAAGCAACTATTGCACCTACATGTACAGCTGCCATATTGCCCACAACAGTTATCAAATCATGATATCCTTTGTTCTTTAGCTTTATAACAGCGTAGCCAGTTTCCTCATTAAAGTATGTAATCCTTTCTACCACGCCACTTAAGTATTCCATGCTATCCCCACCTTTTCCCTATATCCCTTCATTTTATGAAATGTAGCTATTCTAATAATAGATTTCAATATATGACAATTTCCTATAGTTAATATCAATAATATATTCAATTTTACTTTATAAGATCCTCTTTTTCCTTTCCTTTTATCATTGTATTGCCACAGATTTACTATTCTAGATCATATAATCGTTTATAGTTATACTTTATAAGTATAGGTTTGATGGGTTTTTAGCCCTATAAACTAAAAAAGAGATAGCATTCTACTATCTCTTTTGTATAAACTCAATTTACTTATTCACCTGCACAAATCCTTGCTGCCTCTTCTGCAGCAGATGCAGCGTCTGGTCTATAAATATCTGCACCAATGCTCTTGCAGAAATTCTCAGTAACTGGAGCACCACCAACCATTATGGTAACCTGATCTCTAATTCCAACCTCTTTTGCAGCCTCAACTACATTCTGCATTTCGGTCATGGTAGTGGTAAGAAGAGCAGAGCAAGCGATTATCTGAGCATTATGCTCCTTGGCTGCCTCAATAAACCTCTCAGGGGGTACGTCTATACCTAGATCTATTACCTCTAAGCCCCTGCCCTCCATCATCATCTTTACTAAGTTTTTACCTATATCATGAAGATCTCCTTTTACGGTGCCAAGTACTACTGTGCCCTTAGATTCTACTCCAGACTCAGTCAGGACAGGCTTTAAAACATCCATCCCTGCATACATGGCCCTAGCAGCAATTAGTACTTCAGGTACATAGACTTCATTATTCTTAAACTTCTCACCTATAATGGACATACCATCTAGCAAACCATCATTTAGGATAGTTTTTGGATCAATACCTTCGTCTAAAGCCTTTTCAACTAATTCTTTTACATTTTTTGCTCTGCCTTGTTGCAAAAATGTAGAAATCTCTTTTAATAGACTCATTGTTCTGCCTCCTTAAATTTATATTTTCCCCTACTGACTCTATATTTGCCAGGGGTTACTCCCACAATTTTCTTAAATACTTTTGAAAAGTAACTTTGATCCTCATAGCCCACCAAATTAGAGACATCAACAAGATTTATATTCTCGTTTAATAATAATTGTTTGCTCCGTTCTACCCTAACCCGATTTACATATGTGTTAAAATTACATTTCATATTATCCTTAAATACTTTGCTAAAATAGGATGGGCTCAAATAAACATGAGCGGCCACTTCTTCTAATGTAATCTTGTTCATATAGTTTTCATTTATATAGTTAACCGCTTTATATATTACGTCCGCATGTTTTATATCTTTTAAATTAAAAACGCAGTCGGTAAACCTAATCATTATTTTAGACAGCCAATATGTCAGCTCTTCCACTGTTTTAAATTTATGAATAGTTTTCAAATATTTATAATTTAATCCAAATATCTCTTCCACGTCTGCCCCGCCTTCCATGGCTGCCCTAGAAAGAAGTACTATTAACTCCAACATCCTAGCCTTTATGGTTTCAAAATCGCCTCCACTGGAAAAGAATATATGTCCTAGAATCTCGTTAAGAATGGTTTGGGCACCTTTCTTATCTCCCATGGCAATGCATGATAAGAGTTCTTTCTCCTTTTCAAAGGGATACTCGGAAATTTTGCTTTCATCCCCGCCCATACTCTTTATACCGTGAATATATTGAGAGATATGGGATTGATGGTTATGAAATTCAGTTTGTTCTAGATATTGTAAGTGTTCTGCATCTGATATATGAGAAGCTACCATAAACAAGAGTTCCGACAAGCTAGTGACCTTCTGAGGAGTAATTACAGGTACATAATCTAGATTTTTTCTTAGCTTATCTAAATACTCCTCTTTAATGTTATTTTTCCTAAGAAGATCCTCTATAAGAAAATCATCAGGCTCTACCATCAGGGCCGGTCCGCACAGCAAATATCCTCTCACCATTCCTTTGGTTGATATAGGGGATGCCCAATGTACCAGCCCTATAGGGCAGAAGAAAATATATTTTCCTCCGAATCTTTCAGACTGATAACCTCCGTACAGATGAGCCCTCTTACAGTAATCATTTTCGCTATCTACAAGTTGTCTAATCTGCTGACAAAACTTGCAACCAATTCCTGGTCCTGATTTTTCGGTTTTACAAAGGATATTTCCTCTGGTGTCTATTATACTTATTCCTACTTCTGCAACTCGTCCATAATGTTCTATAGCCTTGGATGCCCTATCTGTATCAAAACCTAGACCATCCACTATTCCTACTGCTTCATTTGGCAAAGTCATAATATCACTCTCTTCGCAGTTTGCTTAAGTCTATTATATTAAACTGAAGGACATAAGTAAATAGACTACCACATAGTGTAATTTTATGATACCATTCTATTTTTCAAAGGTATTGAAGTATTTTTATATTTTTTGTACTTTTTAACTATGGAAAATATTATATATCAAAATACATACTATCTACATATTCATTTTGGAATTCTATAGTGGAGGATAGCTCAACATATTCTGCCATCTCTTTTATGATACTAGTCCTTTTATATTGTTCCAGGGATAACAAAGATAGCATAGCCCCAGTACCTGCACTATTGCCTATAGCTATAATTCGATGCTGTAGCTCTGCAGGAATCAGACCTATCCTACAGGCATTTCTCTTATCAATATAGCTACCAAATCCTCCTGCTAGATAAAGATTAGCTATTTCCTCTATCCCTTTACCCATTTTATTAATAAGTACCTTTATTCCTGCTGCAATAGCTGCCTTTGCCAACTGAATTTCTCTTATATCCTTTTGGGTTATTACTATGGGCTCACCGGTGCCGCTAGATTTAGAGTCTGCTATGATAAAAGCAGGTAGATCATCCATCTCTGTCAATCTATCAGCTAATTTTTGTCCCATATCTGACTGAATTTCATCTCTGTCCAATAGCCTACCTGTCTCATCTACTATGCCTGCATCCAATAATACCGCCAATGCATCTACAATTCCAGAGCCACATATACCTAGAGGAGGCTTATTATCAATAGTGGTGTACTTTAAATCACCATTATCCAGCATTATGTTATTAATTGCACCACTTACTCCTCCCATTCCATGGCGGATATTGGCTCCCTCAAAAGCAGGACCAGCAGCAGTAGAACAGCATACTATTTTATCCCTGTTACCCAACACTATTTCACCGTTGGTACCGATGTCTATAATAAGGCTTAGGTCTTTACTTTTATCCATACCGGATGCTAAAATTCCTGCAACTACGTCAGCTCCCACATAGCCTGAAATATGGGGTAATAAAAATATCCTAGAGGCAGTGCCTAGTTTTAGTCCCAGGTCATGGGCATCATATACCTCTGCTTGGGTAGTGCCAGGGGTGAAGGGAGCAGCTGCAATATGCTTAGGATCTATTCCCAGCAAAAGATGCCCCATAATGGTATTCCCAGCTATTGTAATATTATAGATATGATCTATAGAAATATCATTCTTTCTGGCCAATTCATTTATCAAATCCGAAATTTGATTTACAATAGCCTCTCTTAATCTATTGAGCCCATCAGACCCTTCCATGGCATGCTGAATTCGCGAAATAACATCTCCACCATAGGGCCTTTGGGCATTTAGACCTGATAATATATCCACTTGCTGGCCGGTTGTTAGATCCATTAAGTAACATACTACAGTAGTGGTTCCTATGTCTATAGCTACTCCATAAGCTTTTCTGGAGTTATCACCCATTTCTACATCCAATATCCTGCTACCATCATAGGCAGCTGTAACCTTAAATTCCGATTGTCTAAGTACTTGAGGCAGCTTTCTTAATACAGAAACATGGGTATAAGGATTTTGTATCCCAATAGCTTGGGCTAGCCTCTTTAGATCATCCCTTTGATCATCCACAGTAGGGACATCCAATTGCACATATTTTTTGGTTATACCAGGGGAGATATCCACAGAATAATCCAAGCCTGTAGATACTATCTGAGCTCCTTCCAGTTGTCCCTTGATGGCTACCTGTACATCTCCTAGTATTTTTGTCATACAAGCCAAGCGGTATCCATCCTGTTTTTCTTTTTGAGACAAGTATTTTGATTCCAGAGCAGTAATATCGGAAACCTTACCTTCTAAAACCCTAACCTTACACTTGCCACAAATACCTTTGCCGCCACAAGGAGCCTCTATATAGATATTGTTATGATGAAATACATCCATAAGAGTGCTACCTGGTTCACAGGTTACCTTTTTTTCATGGCCATCTAAAAAAATTGTCACAGTGTATTTGTCCACCCTCTACTCACCTTCCTTTCCTATTTCTTATATCCAGTTTAGATCACCTATGGCCCTAGCTGTTATAGTAGTTTCAAGTAACAATTCTCGAGTTATTGCCTCCTCTTGATTCCCTTTTTCAGTGCTAGATACAAAGACATTTATTTGAGTAATATTTTCATCTACTTGAATGGATACATCACAGGTAGTAGCCCCTTTGGCTAGAGCAAGCTCCCGGGCGGCCTCTTTAGCTTCCTTCTCTGCCCATGCTTTTGCCTTCTCGTAATCATCAAAATATGCTTTTTGCCTGGAGGAAAAACAATCATAGCCTTCTACTCCCGCTGCACTATACCTAGGCTTTATGACCACCTTCTCTTCCACAGATACACTGCCTGTAATAGCCCCTACTGCATTGGCTACAGCCGCGTGTTCCTTTATTATACAATGGGTATTTAAAGCTGCCGCCACGTCAGGTAGATATACATGGATAGGGGCCCCAATTCCAACCAAAGATAAATCAGTAGATAATTTTAAGGATGCATAAGGATTGTTTTCTTTTTTGGAATCTTTATATCCTAACATCAACATTTTATCTAGCTCTGGAGTAAAATCATCTATTGTTAAAGATGGGTTTTGTCTTACCAGTAGCTCCTTTGCTATAGTTAAATATAGCCTAGATTTTATAATGGTATTAATCTTATGGATAAGTTCGTCTAATGTCATTCTTAAACGATTTGCCAAAATCTCAGCTCCCATTAAGGCAGCCTGCTCATTCCATCCACGAAAATCTCCAGTAATATGCATGATATCTGTAGGAGTTAAGGCACTTCTCATTATTATTCCTAACTCCTCCAATCTATCCAATTTCATAGTATAAATAGATGTTCCAGCCGCTTCTGATAGTTGTTCCAAACTTAAAGGACCTTTATCTAAAGCCTTTACTATATTTATTTCTTCTAAAGTAAAACCTTCTTCCTTAGGGAGATGGCGCAGCTTATAGAAAAATTCACACAATGATCGGGTATGGATTCTAGCTTTTTCATGTAAAATTTGTATCTGCTCCAGTACTTGTGGCCAACGCCAGGCCAGCCAGGATAATGGAGCAGCCCTACGGGGGCCTACTGTCAGGTTATCCCTGGAATCAAAGCTTATAATGCTGTCGCCACCAATCCCAATGGTACGAATATCTACAGATTTAACAGCTGTCTGCCAGTTTCCAACCTTAGCTCCCTCATAAGCTAAAAGTGGTATTCCATCTTTTACCACTGCCAAGTCGCTAGTGGTGCCTCCCATGTCCACCACTACACAGTTCTTTTGTCCACTTAAGTTTATCCCGCCTATTACGCTGGCAGCAGGTCCTGATAGAAGAGTCTCTACTGGTCTATCCCTTACAAATTCTTCAGACATTATGCTGCCATCCCCACATACTATAACCAATGGAGCATTAATACCTCTCTCCTTAAGCCCTAACTTTACCGCATCTATAAACTCATTGATTAAAGGGATAAGCCTTGCGTTGAGAAATGCTGTGGCTGCCCGCTTCAAAAAATTTAGTTGGCTAGCCAGTTCATAACCGCATACTACAGGTAAATTGGTCCACATACCAATTAAGTCTTTTGCCTTTTTCTCAAACTCGGGATTGCGTATGCCCCACATTTGTACTATAGCAAAGGAATCTACTCCCTCATCTATCTCCATAACCTTATCATAAAGGTCTTCCCAATTGGGCTCCTTTATCACCTCTCCCCGGGAATCATGCCCTCCACCAATAAATATAATGTCATCAACAGGAGGCAATCCATATTGTGCACCGTTTTTTGCTACGATATCTTCATCGCATCCTATCAATATGAGTTTTGCCCTGCTGCCCTTGTCTTCTACACAAGCATTAGTAGCCAAAGTAGTAGATAAGGACACCATTCCTACTTTTTCAAGAAGAGCTCTGGGCATCTGATCTAGTACATTAATAATGCCTAGCTTTAAATCTTCTTTTACAGTAACCGATTTAGCTTCCTTTATAACTTTTTTACTATGAAAATCATAGATTACCCCGTCAGTATATGTTCCACCTGTATCTATACCCAAGCCTAATCTCATGCCGTCACTCCTAATATATGAATTTAAGATATAGCAATCATTTCAACCTTATTAAACCATTAGATATTTGTCAATGAAATATTTTATTATTTTTTGTTCAAATAGCCTTGGATCTGTACTAGAACAAGATAAATGGGTTTGTAAAAAATCCTTAAATAATGTATATTGATATTAAACATTGAATAAATTGTAAAAACGGAGGTAAAAATGTTGAAATTTGAATTAATGCATCCAGCAGACCAGTTAGTGATGATGATGAATCGAATATACGAATACGGAATGACCACTACCTCTGGCGGTAACCTATCTATCTTGGATGATAATGGCGATATATGGATTACCCCTAGTGGTGTGGATAAAGGTTCATTAACTCCCCAAGATATTATTAGGGTAAAGGTTGATGGCACTATAGAAGGTATTCACAAGCCTTCTGTAGAATTACCTTTCCATGAAAAGATATATCAAAAAAGGCCGGATATTAAAGCAATTATACACGCCCATCCACCGGCACTGGTAGCCTTTAGCATTGTTCGCCAAATTCCCAATACCCGCATCATACCCGATGCTCATTTAATATGCGGCTCTATTAGTATGGCTGAATATGCTGTTCCTGGTAGTGCTGAGCTAGGGGAAAACATTGCTAAGGAATTTGAAAAAGGGTTTGATACTGTAATGCTAGAAAATCACGGAGTAGTTCTAGGGAGAGGCGATCTTTTTAAAGCCTTCATGGCTTTTGAAACCTTGGATTTTTGTGCTAGGCTAGAAATCAATGCAAGAAAGATAGGTCAGCCTATATCCCTAACAGATAGGCAGATATCTATAGCAAAAAGCAAACAGGGCGTGGTTATGGATGAGTTTATCCCTCAAAAATTCAGCAGCTCAGAACGCTTGGCACGTAAAGAAATGTGTACTCTAATACATAGATCCTATGATCAAAAACTTTTTACAAGCACCCAAGGTACATTCTCCCAGAGATTGAGCGATAACTCCTTCATTATTACTCCCTACGGTTTAGATAGAAAGTACCTGGATATTGATGATATTGTGCGAATAGACCACAATTGGAAGGAAGCAGGAAAAGAGCCTAGCCGTTCGGTAATGCTGCACAAGTATATATATGATCAGCACCCCTATGTTAACTCCATAATTATTGCCCATCCTCCACATATTATGGCCTTTGCCATAACAGATAGGGAGTTTGAGTCTAAAACTATCCCAGAAAGCTATATAATGTTGCGTAATATACCCAAGCTTCCCTTTGGATCCAGCTTCATGCAACCTGAAATGGTAGCTAGATCCTTTTCTGAAAGAACTCCCATCGTATTGGTAGAAAATGACTGTATTATAGTAACATCTGACTCCCTCTTAAATGCTTTTGATCGATTAGAGGTTGCTGAATACAGCGCTAAAGCTATTATTGATTCCTACTCTCTTGGGGATATAGTACCCATTAGTGATGATGAGATAAAAGATATCGAGAAAGCTTTTAACCTTAAGTAAATACAATCTCAATTCAAAAAAGCTGTCGCGAAACTATTACTTGTTCCACGACAGCTTCTTTATTTATTACCTAATTACCTAAACCCTATAGTTCTTCACCAATTACCTTGATTCCTTCTAAGCTTCCATAAAGCACTTCTATATTCCACTTAACTTCTCCAGTCTCGGGATCTTTCTTTTGAGTATATATGCCCCACCCTTTTCCAGTACTCCAGAAGGTGCTAAAGTTCTCCTGATGTATGACTGGATTAAAGCTCATCTCACCTTTTACCATGTCATACTCAAATCCACTTAGAGCCAAGAGTACAGCCCAACTAGCCATTGACCTGGCATAATGATGTCCACATTCTACTTCATTCCATGGATTTCTTCGATAACCATCATGACGTTCACGTACTGCTCTGACCACTGTAAGTCCCTCTTCAACGAAACCTTCATAGATTAGATGGGCTGCAACCTGATATTCAATTCCAGTCCATACTTCGTCAGAATATACGAATGGGATTTTAGGTCTGCCTCCCTTGGGCCATGAACAAAGCAATAATCCCTTTTCATCATTAAGCACATAGGTACGCTGTACGTTATGATGATTCCTAAAAGTAGTCCGGAAATTATATTTAAAGATTGAGTGTACTGCCTTCTTTACATGTTCTTCGGGTAGGATATAACCTAATCCCGCAACATGGGCTAGAAGCTGGCCTAGTATCTGATCTGATAGACATCCCTTACCATATTGATAACGGTATTGATTAACGTCCTGAATTTTCTGTATATAATACTCTCCTTCCCAAAGGAGTTCATCCATTCGCTTGCTACCCTTGGCCAGGGCTTCCCTATATTTATCAGCACGCTCCTGATCTCCTATGTACTCAGCAATCTCTGCTCCTGCTTTTAAAGCTGCAAAGAACATTGAATTAGTTAAAGAATTAGGACCATAGAATTCAATATCATAAGTGTTATGCTGCTGACTATCTAGGACAAAATCACCATCAGAATCCCAATAATCAAAGGCGAAATCCAAGGCTTTACTAGCTTTATTCCATACCGCTTTTATTAATTCATCATCCCCGCTAATTTTCCATTCTCTATATAAACGGATAATAGTCCCCATCTGTCCATCAGTAGCAGGCAAAAAGTCCCATGACTCTTTTCCAAATACCCGCCTTGTTCTGAAAGCCATCTTGCCATCTTCATCAGTCTCCAGGTTAAACTCTACTTTCCTCATAGACTGCTCAAGCTCCGGGAATAGGAATGCTACAGTCTGAGCATAGTTCCACACGTGGGTACAACTTCCTTCGCAACATCCTTTTTGATCGAAACATCCTTCCCATCCTAAGAATGTACCGTCTTCTAACCTGTAACAGGTAGTACTTCTACAAACAGTAATATTGCTAGCCAATGCATCAATAACATAGGGGGGTAAGGTGCTGTCAAACAATGCCCTGTGGAAATCCCTTGTTTGTTTTTCCAATCTTTCTAGATTCTCCAACATGTATTTCCCGGCGTGCCAAGCATCTTTAAATAGAGTAGCGTAGTAATTCCTAACAGTTGCACACTCGCCATTGCTGCAGCAACAACTGTCTTCATCCCAATTTTTCACCCTGTTGGGAAAATACCATGTAAGGATAAATTCAAATATTTTCTCCTGGTTGGGCTGAAGAATTTCGTATATCCCCAAAGATCCTACTTTCAATTTAGAGTTGTGCATCCTATTTCCTGTTCCTTCAAATTCTGATACTTCATCTAAAAGACCATCCTCACAGAAATCATCCCATAGATCGTGTATTCCGTCCCACCATCCACCATCTAACCAGTAGGTTTTATAAGTTACCGAGTCATTTTGGGTCATCAATGCCATACTGCCATATTTTAAGGAGCGCTCCTCCTCTGTACTGGAATAGAATAACCCTTTGACTCCATCTTCATTTCTATATTTGTTGAAAACATTGGGACTGGGTATTAAATTATTAAATACATCGTAGCCATCATGACCAATTACATTTGATAATGAACCCATAATAGAAACTTTAACAGGTGAATCAGAAGTATTCTTAACCTTATATCTTATAATAGCTCCTGGTATTCCCGAGTCATCTGCATTTAACGGTATAAGAGGTGTAAAAGCCTCTAAAGACACATTAACTGGCAATTCATCATCATAGAAATCTATCCATACAAATGGATATTCACCTTTCATTTTGGAGGACTTTAAACGTGGAAGTCCTGCCACTTCAGCTGATGTATAACCATGGGATTTGGAATGGGGTGGCTGTATCTGGGATTCCAATACTTTAACTACTGGATCCGCGCCCTCCTTTTCTGCCCATATAGCAAAGAAGGTATATGGCATGCGATTTCCCTTACCTGGTCGATTGAATATTTCCCAATCCTTTAATTCTCCTCGTGCACCTATTGACACGTTGCCTGTACCGATGCCACCCAATAAAAATGCGGCTTCACTGGCATCCCCTGAATATGTTCTCTGAGGTCCCAAAGAATATAGTTGGTCCTTTGTATAAATTTGATTAGCCATTTTAAAACCTCCATGTCAAAACAAATTTAACTCTGTAAATTGAATAACAAAACGCTGCTCAAAGCTGTATTATGGGTATTCTAAATAGGCCTAATTATTGTTAAGGAGCAATTGATTTGATACTGAACTAACCTAAAATTGTGATAATAATTGAGAAATTTAATTTATTTCTTTTCGTTCTCGTGCACATTTTTATGTTAGCATACTTTTTTTTCAAGGTCAAGTTTTACTATATATACTCTTAATTATTGAAGGATTGATACTATGATACAGATATGCTATAATGTGCTCGAGAACGATATTTGTAAGCATATATCATTTTGCTTACAAAAGTCATATTCCCCTAATATCTTTATAATGCTACATATTAAATTAGATAGAATATACTACAATTTTATAATACGGATTTGTGTATATCATTGTATATCTTACAAACTTCGTATATTTTACAAAGGAGTGTATTATGAGAATAACAACTGAAGATATTGCACGTATTTGTGGTGTTTCTAGAGGTACAGTGGATCGGGCTCTTAATAATCGCCCAGGAATTAGCCCTAAAACAAAGGAAAAGGTTCTGAAGGTAGCCAAAGAATTGGGCTATAGGCCAAATATGATAGCCCGCAGTCTAGCCAAGGGGCATACTATGAGCATAGGAGTTGTTGTTTTTGATTTAAATAACGAGTTTTTTGCTCAGCTCCTCAACTCTATTGAAATTAGGGCAAGGGAATTAGGCTATTTCACCTATCTGGTCCTAACTCAAAAGGATCCAAAGGTAGAAAAGGAATGCTTATCACATCTTGTAGACCGAAATGTAGATGGAATAATACTATTTTCAATAAATAAAGGTGATAAATTTGATGATTTCTTAAAGAATCTTCATAAGCCCATCATTAGCATATTGAATTTTATATCTTACCAATTCCCTTTTATTGGGGTTGATGAGATGCATTGCATGATGGATGCAGTAAATTTAGCTGTTAAAAAAGGTTATAGTCATTTAATCTATGTAAGTCCTCCTTTAGCACAGGACAACAAGCACAATACGTATACTTTAGAGCAGAGGCTAAAAGGCTTTATACAGGGTTGCAAGGAAAATAAACTGGATCAATCTAATTATACAATTATTAATAACTATGACTATATTAAACAACTTGATGACATTGTAAGAAGTAAAACTTCTACTAATCCTGATAATCGGACAGCTATTTTATGCTCTAGTGACATTTATGCTTTAGAAATATTAAGATATCTAGAGGCTCAAGGATTCAAAATACCCCATGATATAGGAGTAATGGGTTTTGACAATATTAATACCCTAAAATATGTAAAGCCGGGCCTTACCACCATTTCTTATCCTATTGATGATATTGCAGTTAAAGCAGTGGACTCTTTAATTAAAATTATAAAGGGAGAAGAAATCTCTAATACATCATTTTTAAGCCACTCTATCATAGAAAGGGAATCTTTATAACATGTAAATATATGAATATTATCTAGGGAAAAGAGGATAAGTATGCAAAAATATAAAATATGGGATTTTGAGATAGATTCTATTGAATTAAAATGTCTGTTAATTAGCAAGGGAATAAAGGTGGATAAAAATGTTTATAAAATGTGGCCAGTTTGTAAAACTGGCCACATTTATTTAATAGATTTTTATATTATCTCTAAATAATCCCGATCTGGCAGCTCTGGGAATTTTTTATGAGGTAAGGTTTGATACCAATAAGCAACAGATGCAATATCATCCTGAAGAGGTAGATACTTCCCATTTCTGCGCCAGCCAAGGGCCTGTATGGTCACCCTTAAATCCGACTCAAAGCGGATTGGGTCCCTTATATGCCATCTATACATTCCAAATCGCATCTGGGATCTATATACCCCATCAGGTCTAATGACCTGAGCAAGACCTGAGTAGGGAGTGGTAAACTCCTCATATTGACCAGTCTTTTTATTTTCAAAGTTATAGGATCCACAGAAATAATCCTCTGTTCCTGTCCCACATATGGTAGGGAATTCCTTATCACCGTCTATATAGAATTTTATCTCTCCCTCTCCCCACCAGCCGTTATTGTTAACTCCCCATGCCATATACGTACCTACATATTGGCCTTTTCCTTCAATACCATCTACTATTGTATACACTTCTTTATAGGGCAGGGGATTGGTCCTTCTAAACTGGGCATGGAAGTAACCAATATCATCTGGAACCTCTGTTAGGACATAATCAATCTGATAGTAAAGAACAATGGGCTCGTCATCTCTGTTTTCAATAGTTATCTTTGCATGTTTTTTAAAAGGCATTTCCCAATAGCAATTAAATGCACTTCCTGGATTAACACATACAGCCAAGGAAGAAACAGGAGCATATTCACCCCAACCACAAGCAAAGAAATCGCCTACTGGACATTCCACCGAAGGATACTCCATGCCATCCCAATACATACGAATTATAATATCTCGCCATCTGCCAGTGGGAGTCATCCATATATGCTGTATAGCTCCAGGTCCTTCAATATCTGCTATGGTAACTGTCTGTCCACCCTCAATGACAATATATGGATTTACCTTCCAACCCTGACCTAAATCACTGGCTGCATGCCCAGCAGAACCCTCTTCTAATGTAGCCATACCCCCTTTCCCTTTGCCCCCATCTGGATTTTCAGGACTAATTGATCGAGTCTTTGCATCGGATAGTCTCCAAAGATTGCCCATATTCATACCCAAGCCATTAAACTTATAATTCATGACTGCAGAGCCCCCTTATAATTATAACGAAATTCCCTTTGGCAGTATATTGTATTATTGTGCATATACATATAGGGAATTATATAAGAATAAACAAGATCATACCACGCTCTCTAAAACCTTGCCAATGCTGTCTCTTATTATCAAGTCAGCCCTATCATCATAGGAGGTAGGTGAGTTATTTATCAGTACTAACTTGTCTCCTTCATATTGACTGATAAAGCTTGCAGCAGGATTAACTTCCAGTGATGTCCCTCCTACAATCAACATGTCCGCATTCTTTATATAGTCTATTGCTTTGTCTACTACCTCAGAATCTAATGGCTCCTCATATAACACTACATCAGGTCTTATAATGCCATTGCAACTACTGCATATGGGAACTACCACCTCGCTGTTTATGACTGCACCTATAGGATATCTCTCTTCACAATCCATGCAGTAGTTCCTGTATATGGAACCATGCAGCTCCAATACATTCTTGCTTCCTGCAGCCTGATGGAGCCCATCGATATTTTGAGTAATTACGGCTTTTAGTTTACCTTGTTCTTCCAACTTTGCTAAGGCTAGATGGGCACTGTTGGGTTTTGCATCTAAATAAATCATCTTAGACTTATAGAACCTATAAAATTCATCGGGGTATCTGATAAAAAAGCTATGACTTAGTAGACGCTCAGGCGGATAGGATTGACCCTTCATAGTTTTAAACAAACCCGCCTCACTTCTAAAATCAGGAATTCCGCTCTCAGTAGATACACCCGCACCCCCAAAGAAGACAACCCGCTGGCTTTCATCAAGCATAGATTTTAATTTTGCTAGACTCATTCCCATCATCCTTTCAACAGCCTATAGGCCCAATACCCATGATGCTATTGAAAAATAGGCCAGTAGAACCAAGGCATCTACTATAGTGGTAATAAGGGGGCCTGCCATAATAGCAGGATCTAGTCCCAGCTTCTTTGCTAGGATAGGTAAGGACCCGCCTATTACTTTGGCTAAAATTACGGTGATCAGCATGCTCACAGACACCGTTGCGGCAATTGTAGCAGATGCTTGTCTCATAATAATGATTCTAGCAAAATTTATTATGGCCAAAATTACTCCTACTATAATGCTTACCCTCAGCTCTTTCCAAAGCACCTTAAAAATATCAGCCAAGGAGATTTCCTCTAGAGCCAAACCCCGGATAATAAGAGTGGCCGATTGGGAACCAGCATTTCCTCCCGTATCCATGAGCATAGGGATAAAATAGGTAAGCGCTACTACCGACTGCAAAACTTCCTCAAACCTTTGTATGATAGTACCAGTAAAGGTAGCGGATATCATTAGTATAAGAAGCCAAATCACACGGTGTTTAGCAAGCTCTGTCACCTTTGTCTTTAAATATTCCTCATCAGATGGCTGTATAGCTGCCATCTTGTGGAAGTCCTCAGTGTTTTCCTCTTCGATTATATCTACAATATCATCAACTGTGATAATACCCACTAGACGATTCTCATTATCCACCACAGGAACAGCTATTAAATCATATTTTCTGAATATGTTAGCTACTTCCTCTTGATCATCAAGGGTATGAACAGATACAAAGTTGGTCTCCATTATGTCCTCGAGAATTTCAGATGGATCGCTAAGGATTAGTTTCCTGATGGGAATGATGCCCTCTAGTTTTCTACTACTGTCAATTACATAGCATATATTAATTGTTTCCTTATCAACCCCATTTTTCCTAATACTTTCTAGGGCCTGATCTACTCTCATTTCCTTTTTTAAATCCACAAACTCTATGGTCATCAAACTGCCTGCGGAATTATCGGGATACTTTAGGAATTGATTTATAAGCTTTCTTCTCTCTTCGCTAGTATTCCTAAGCACTTTTTTGACAACATTGGCAGGCATCTCTTCAATCAAATCCACAGTATCATCCAAAAAGAGCTCATCAATAATGCTTTTTATCTCCCGATCTGCTATGGATTCAATGATAAACTCCTGCTGCTCTTTGGAGAAATGAGAAAACACTTCCGCTGCCATATCTTTAGGAAGCAGTCTAAACAAAACTAAAATCTTGTCATCATCAAGTTCCTCCAACCAGTAGGCAATGTCTACAACATTCATCTGACTAATCCAAGTTCTAGCTTCAGCCAGCCTACCTTGATGTATTAGTCCTAAGATAAAATCTTGTATCATGGCACAACCCTCCTTGACAGGGTCATGCCATTTATATTTTGACGGTCATGACCCTGTCCTTATTATTCACTTTTTGTAAATTACATAAACTAGGTAAAGGCCCAGGATCCACCATCTTCACCAACTTTCCTTTTTATAGATTAAAAAAGGGTCTCTCAACAAGCGAAAGACCCATAAATAGCTATTCTTTCTTCCACTCGTTGAGTTTTAACTCTATACGGCTTAGGCCTATGGCCAGCCACATTAGGCTATACCTTAATTCGATAAAGCCTGTTGGCCCATTGGCGTCTCTCGACGTTTCTGGACAGTGGCGTGTATCCGTATAGTAGCCTCACCTAACGAAAATATTAACTTAAATACATTATATACCAACTTTTATATTAATTCAACCCATTTTCTGATAATTTAAAAATCAGACAGTTTCATTGCCCATAATAGGCATTTGCGCCGTGTTTTCTCAAAAAATGCTTATCTAGCAAATTTTGATCCATAGTCCCGATATTAGGATTAAGTACGTAAGTTCTATAGGCCATCTTTGCTACTTCTTCCAACACCACAGCATTGTGTACTGCATCAGCCGCATCCTTTCCCCAAGTAAAGGGGCCATGCATATTAACCAGCACTCCAGGGATTTCCATAGGATTTATATTAGCAAAAGTTTCTACAATGACATTGCCAGTTTCCTTCTCATAATTCCCTTCTATTTCCTCTTTGGTCATCTTTCTAGTACAAGGAATTTCTCCATAGAAATAATCCCCATGGGTAGTACCAAGTGCTGGGATTCCTCTTCCTGCCTGAGCAAAGCTAGTGGCCCAAGATGAATGAGTGTGAACCACACCGCCTATTTCCTTGAAATTATTATACAGAACCAAATGAGTTGGGGTATCAGAAGATGGTTTTAAATCCCCTTCCACCTTGTTACCTTCTAGATCAAGCACCACCATATGCTCTGGCTTTAAATCTGGATAGGGCACCCCACTAGGCTTAATTACAACAAGCCCTCTATCCCTATCAATACCACTGACATTACCCCATGTAAAGGTTACCAGTCCATATTTGGGAAGATCCATATTAGCCTTCCACACTTGTTCCTTTAAATCCTTAAGCATTCTATCACTCCCCAATATACATTCTCTAACGCAATGCCTATTTTTTATAATCTTCAGACGTTTTATTGCATCATTAGTACCTCTGCCAAAGTAGTCTTGTAAGATTTTATATTCTGTATATAGCTTATTATATGTTTTTACATTGCTGTTACTTCACCCAACATAGCCGAGGCTAAAGCTGAGATTAATGAAATGTTGATCATATGATTTCGTCTCTTATAAGATGAATTATGTAATTTCTACCAAAATTAATTATATCACAGGCAACTTGTACCTACAAGCTACCTGTGATATTTCTAATACAATGAATCTTATAGCTCTATTTTTACAAAATTTCTTTTACCCACTTGGACAATATCCTGATTTTTTAGAGAAGAAATTTTTATATCACTAATCTTTTCCCCATTTACCTTTACAGCGCCTTGATTTATTAATCTTCTTGCTTGACTGGTACTGGGAGCCATGCCTGCTTCAACAATTAATCTAGTCATATCTATTCCTTCTTCAGATATAATATTTTCAGGTACTTTAAAGGATGGAATATCCTCTGGCACTCCCCCTTTTTGGAATACAGCCTTAAACTGCTCTTCAGCCTTTATTGCTGCTTCTTCACCATGATATAAAGTAGTAATTTCTCTAGCTAGCCTCATCTTAGCATCCCTTGGATGATAGGTTCCATCTTCTAAAGAAGTTTTTATCCTTTCTATTTCATCAGGATGAATATCAGTAGCCAGCTCATAGTACTTTATCATTAGCTCATCAGGTATGGACATAACCTTGCCGTACATCTGATCTGGCTCTTCATATATGCCAATGTAGTTGCCCAGGCTTTTACTCATCTTTTCCACGCCATCGGTTCCTTCCAGAAGGGGCATTAACAAAGCAACTTGCCTTTCTTGACCATAGTCTTTTTGTAAGGTCCTTCCCATAAGAAGGTTGAACCTTTGGTCAGTACCTCCCAGCTCTATATCAGCCTTTATGGCTACTGAATCATAGCCTTGCATCAAGGGATAAAAGAATTCATGGATACCTATGCTCTGCTGATTTTCAAATCTATTTTTGAAGTCTTCTCTTTCTAGCATTCTAGCCACAGTGTACTTTCCGGCCAATTCAATGACATCAGAAAATTTTAGCTCTCCTAGCCATTCACTATTGAAACGAACTTCTGTCTTTTCCTTATCAATAATTTTAAAAATTTGCTCCTGATAGGTACGGGCATTTTCTAATACTTCCTCCCTGCTTAGGGGAGGTCTTGTCTTGGATCTGCCAGTGGGGTCTCCTATCATGGCGGTAAAATCACCAATGATGATTATAGCTTTATGCCCTAAATCCTGCATTTGCTTGATTTTTCTTAGCACTACAGCATGTCCCAAATGGATATCTGGAGCTGTAGGATCCAGCCCCAACTTTACTCTTAGGGGCCTGCCCTCCTTTTGGGCTTTAGTGAGCTTCTCTTTAAGCTCTTCTACATCTATTATTTCATCTGCTCCTTTAGAAATAATTTTAATCTGTTCTTCAATAGGTACCATTTTACTCCTCCTCCTAAATCTTTATTAAAACAAAAATTCCTATAAATAAAAAATTCTCTATAAACAAAAACTCTCGACCTCTGAACTTAGCAGAGGACGAGAGTATAATCCCGTGTTACCACCTCAATTTATTGATGCTTCACAGCATCAACCTCATCAGGTACAACGGCACAAGGGTTTAACCTTGGCTTTTATACCTTAGCACTATAACGGGTGCGGATGACGGTAACAGCCTACTGGATCCATGGCTAGTATAATCCATAGATCTTTCAGTGTACAGCTCCAAGATGTATTCAAAGTGCTGGTCCTTGCCCCTCTCACCAACCGGGAACTCTCTTTAAGGCCTATACACTTCTACTCCTTCTCTTCATAGCTTTTTTATTATTAATTTTGTTATGTTATTATATATTATTAGCCACGAATCCGTCAACCGCATTTTACTTGTCAAGCCAAGAGATATATCTATTCCATACAAAGTATAGTGCTTACATCAGCCATATATGGGAAGCAAACTGCAGGAAGATCTGATAAGGGCAATACCTCTTCGGGCAAGTTAATGTTAAGAACTTCCCTCATAAATTTTTGCCTCGCCTTAATTCGCTCATAACAGGAAGGAGAAATTTCTTTGATTTCATTACGCAGTTCTTCATCAGCTACAACAAATCCATCCTCAACATGAACTTCCAAATATGGATCTTGATGTATTCCTGTATAGTCACACTGTACTCCTATTCCTGACCGGATTAGGGTGTTAGAGCCTTTATTGAAAGGGGTATTGGGCCATTCATCAGTGTGAATTAGATGCCCTGGATTTAAGACAATACCAAACTTTTCAATTCCTCCTGGCTCTCCCCCTCCCAAAACTCTATCAACTATATCATATATCTCTCTACAGCTTTTTCCAATCTTAAAGTTCTCATAGTAAGCAGCTATTGAAGCAAAATATGTATGGAAAAAGTCCTTTCTTATCCTTCTCTGCTCTTCGGTCAAATCCTCTGGTTTATTAATAAATACACCTGCTTTATGAACTGTGCTTCCCCTATGGGCCATTCCTACACAGATAGTATCACCTATTTTTAATTTTTGATGATAAGTTGGACTAGCTATCCCATAGGAAGTATGGATGTCACCAAACTTACCAGCTCCTTATTTTTATTTAATACAAACTTTTGCTCAAATCTAAAGAATAGTTTATAAAGAGTAATAAATAGGGCCTTTATTTGATAACTTGCCCTGTTCTTCTATCTATGGTCAAGGCAACAACAATTACGAAAATAATACCCTTTATTAACTGTTGCACAGCAGTATCATAGCCAAGCATGACTAAACCATTGTTGAGAATACAATAAATTAGAGTACTAATAACGATATTATAAAAACGGACTTTGGCTCCTCCGGATATAGGCAATCCTCCAAGCACTAAAGCGATAAGAATCTGGGTCTCCAGCTGACTTCCTGCTGTTGCAGTAATGGATCCCACTTTAATTACATTTAAAAAGGCAGCAAAACCAGTAACAGCTCCAGCAATTACAAACACTAAAAATTTCATGAGTTCAACTCTTACCCCAGAAAAAAGTGCTCCTTTTTCTCCGGCACCAATGGCCTTTAAAGTGATACCAAATTTAGTGTAATTAAACACTATATAGGCGATTGCCAACACTAAAATTGTTAATAAAATCTTTAACCATGTGGTGTTATATTTAGTTATGCTCACTATTGCCGCAACAGGTGAATCCGTTGTAAGATAAGCACATAAACCTCTAAACAGATACATGGTACAAATAGTTACAATAAAAGATGGGATTCTAAATTTCACATGGAAGAAACCATTGATAGCTCCAACACATGTACCTACCAAGATACCAGCTAAGATGGCCACTGGGATGCTATAAAAGGATAGATAGCTTACCACTATGGAAGAAAGACCTAGAATAGATCCTTGTGAAAAATCAATCCCACCAGTAGTCATTATCATAAACACACCTGTACAAGCAATCATTAAGACATAAACTTGACTTAGTATTAAATTAATACTATGAGATTGCACTATTCTCATAAGTCAAGTCCAAAATAGTGTGTAAAATGCCTCGGTAGTTAAATAATTTGAAATTCTTTAAAACGATATTTTTTGCACCTTGAAAAACATAAGCATTTATGCCGCGAAAGCCTGTTGATACGGGGGAGTCCCCTCTGGTATAATCTCGGGGCGGGA
>Ga0209537_1001918_pt1 | contig 22005 bp, 21 predicted proteins | sample BioPla4DNA1_FD_187698 | JGI IMG/M metagenome (GOLD analysis project Ga0209537, IMG submission 187698) | Biogas fermentation microbial communities from Germany - Plant 4 DNA1 (SPAdes) (version 2) | ecosystem: Engineered > Bioreactor > Anaerobic > Digestate | place: Bielefeld, North... | reverse complement strand
TAAGCTCCGCACTATGCTTGATTTGTTTAAATCCTTTGATTTACATTTTTTATGTTTTTGTAACATTTAATCGGATCTTAACGTATTTTCTATTTTTTTGTCAATATCTTTTCGGCAAAATTTAATAAAATCCGACAAACTACGAGTTTTTCTCGATCTTAAATTTATCCACCAGCTCCCGCAGCTGGGAACTGATTTCGGTCAGCTCCTGAGCTGAGCTGGCAACCTGTCCAATAGCAGCAGCCTGCTCTTCAGTAGCGCTGGCCACCTCATGACCGCCCACATTCAGCTCCTTTAAGGCAGCGGAAAAGTCAGTGATCTGGATCATAATTTCTTCCACCACATTTAAGATCCTGTTGAGGAGATCGCTGGATTGATCAACCTGCACAATTGCCTGATCCGCTTGATTCGAACCTGCACTCATATCCGCAACTGCAGTCGAGATGCGCGCTTGAATCTGGGAAATCAGAGCACCAATCTCAGTAGTTGCTCCACTGGACTGCTCTGCCAGCTTGCGCACCTCATCCGCTACCACCGCAAATCCGCGACCGTGCTCACCGGCTCTAGCTGCCTCAATAGCAGCGTTTAAAGCTAACAGATTGGTCTGATCCGCGATTTCTTCAATCATGCCGGCAATGCTGCCAATCTGCTTGGACAGCGTGCCCAGCTCGCCGACTTCTAAAGCCATTCTTTGAATATTATCCCGCAGCGCGTTCATCTGAATGGTAATATTCTCGATCGCCCTGGTGCCATCTGTTACCTGCTGAGAAATTTCCTGCACCTTGGCATTCATCATCTGAGCATTATTATTCATATCGTCTAGGGTGCTGGAAAACTGATTGGTAACGCTGGCAACCTGCTGAATCGATGCGCTCACTTCTTCCGAAGCTGCTGCCAATTCTGCACTGGTCACTTTAACTTTATCGGTTGTTTCCGCCGTCAAGCCTAAGGTAATTCGCATACTCTCTACAGTTTGGTTAATCGCCCGTCCTAACACACCAACCTCATCAGATGTTTTCACCGGCACAGTTTGGGTAAAGTCCCCTGCAGCAATTCCTTCCACAACGTTTTTCTGCAGTACCAGGGGAGCGGTAATCCGCCGGGCAATCACCACCGCAATACTGATCCCGATCAGAATAAACACCAGGGAGATGCTCACCAGATAATACGTTAGATCTCGCACATCCTGCAGGACATCTGCTTCTACCGCTCCTATGCTCATGATCCAGCCGGTAAGCGGCATCGGTACAATTCCAGTGATAATCGTATTGTCTAAATAGTGGGGACGGACAATGCCGCTGCTGCCAGCCCCCAAATCAGTCAGGGCTCTGCCAATGTCCGCCAATTCAGCAGTATCTGTAAAGATATTGCGCTGCTCAAGCACATATTCCCGAACAGGACTGGCCATAACAGTACCATCCTGGCTGAAAATAAACGCCATCCCCCCTTCGCCAAAGCCGAGACGCTCGGTAATATCACTTAAAAATCCCGCTTCAGCTCTTGCCATCAGCACCCCAACCACCTGGTTGTTCCGTTTAATCGGCACAGTTAAGCCTAATACAACTGTACCTGTTGCCCGATTGACTATTAAATCTGAGGCTGTTGCTGTGCCGCTGAAAGCTCGTTTTACGTAGTCGCGGTCCCCTACATTGACCACTGTACCATCATCATGCCAGGCATCCCCATTGGGGTAAACTACAGACAAAGCTTCATAAATTCCCAGGCGCCGCAGTTCAGACTGAAGCACCGGCCGCTGAACACTCCAGTCCATGCTCTGGATCTCCGGCCTGGCCGCAATCGCTTCGAGGGTGGAAAAATGAGCCAGCAGGCGGCTTTCAACATAATGGGCCGCTTCCTCAGCCTGCATCAGCAAAGCTGTTTCCACCTGATTAATCACCGCCCGGGAGCCGCCGAGATACGAGAAAAACCAAAGTCCCAAACAAATCATGAGAATCAGTACACCAATAGAAACACCCAACCGAACCGCAATACTCTTTTTCATAGAGAACAACTCCTCCTTGGGTCACCAGTTTCACAAGGCTGTCTTTGCCTACACCGCTTCCGCTTTACCGCAGCTTAAACTCGGAATAAATATGCTCATACTGATCCAGCACTCGATCTACGCCAATATAGAAGCTGGTATTGCGGGCCACATCATCCGGCATATTCAGCATCGGGTTGCTGCGGAATTCTGCGGATAGATACTGTTCAGCGGCTTTATTAGGACTGGTGAATTTGGTCAGTTCAGCGATCCTGGCTGCATTCTCAGGCTGCATAATAAAATTCAAGAACTGATAAGCTCCCGCTTTATTCGGCGCCTCTTTAGACATGACGAAGCAGTCGATGTAAATCGGCATGCCTTCTTCCGGAAAGACCGGCTGTAGCCTTGGATCAGCTGCCTGCCCCTTCACCGCTTGATTTGAATACATAAAACCAACAACCGCTTCACCGTTTACTAAGGAATCCTCGGGAGTATTAGTTTCAAAGCGGACAATATTATCCTTGAGGGCAAACAGCTTTTCCTTTGCCTCTGCTACCTTAACCGGATCGGTTTCGTTGTACTCGTAGCCCAGGGACTTGAGCACTAACCCGATCACCTCCACCGACCAGTCGATCAGCACAATTTTGTTTTTCAGCTCCGGCTGCCACAGATCTCGATAACCTTTAATCGGACTGGCACCAAGCTCCGCTACCGCTTCTGGATTAACCAGCAGGAAAGAGGTGGAGATGGCATAAGGAATCGAGTATTCGTCCCCTTCATCGTAATAGTTGCCCTGGTACACCGGATTAATATTTACAAGATTAGGGAGCTGTTCTTTATCCAGCTGTTCCAGCATTCCATTCTGCCGCAGGATATCAACCATATAATCGGTAACCACTGCCAGATCATACTGATCCGGATTAGCCTCCAGCAGCGACTGCATATCCTCGTTTGAGGTCACTTCCTTGTAATTAACCTTAATCCCAGTTTCTTTAGTAAACTCATCAATAATCGCCCGGGGAATAAAATCGCCGCCCCAAGTCATGAGATTGATCTCGCTCCCCTTGTCCTTACCGCCGCTGAAATAGACAACCAGCGCAGCCGCCAGGACAAGCACCACAGCAATAATAATTCCTCTGTTTTTCAATCCGATAACCCCCTCAATTTACTGTTTTTACTGATCACTTGGTTCAAGCCAATCACGAAAAAGGTGCCTACTAAAATTAAAGTACAGAGCGCATTCACCTTCGGTGTAACTCCTACCCGCATCATTGAGAAAATGTGCACCGGCAGAGTAGTGGTTCTTGGTCCAGACATAAAGGTGGAAATCACCACATCATCCAAGGACATGGCGATCGCCAGCAGCGAAGCAGTGGTGATTGACGGCATCACTAACGGCAGAATAATTGTCTTGACTGTCTGCCATTTGGTTGCCCCCAAATCCCGAGCTGATTCAATAATTGACCGGTCAATTTCCGCCAGCCTCAGCTGGACCATGATGTAGACGTAGGGCACGCAGAACAACGAGTGGGACAGCACCAGGGTGAGATGGCCAAAGGGCAGACCCAAACCGTTGAAAAATACCAATAGGGATACACCTAAAGCCACTTCCGGAACCAGCAGGGGAAGAATCATTACCCCCTGAATGGTTTTCTGCATGCCCTTGGTAACCGCTAAAGAAATTACTGCCGCTGCTGTACCCAGCACCGCTGAGAGCAGTGCTGTTAAAATCGCTACCTGCAGGCTCACTAAAAAAGCCTGACCGATCACCCGATCGCGAAATAATTCTCGATACCAGTCTAAAGTCAAACCAGACCACTGGGCGGTGGAGGAACTGGCGTTAAAAGAGTATAAAATCACGCTTAAGACCGGCAGATAAAGGACTACAAAGAACAGCGACAGGTAAAAAACTTCAAATCCACTAACTCTTTTTCTCATTTAAACAACCCTTCCACTTTGTCCTTGGTAATCCGCCCATAAACAGCTAAAACTCCAAGTACCAAAAGAATCATCCCCACTGAAAAAGCAGCTGCCAGCGGCCTGTTTCTGCCCCTAGTTGCCAGGGTGTTGATCAAATTGCCTAAAAAGACAGTCTGGCCGCCGCCTAACAGATCTGCAATGAAGTAGAGGCCTAAAGCAGGAATGAACACCAGGGTAAACCCACCGGCGATACCGGGAACAGTCAGCGGCAGGGTAATCTTAAGAAAGGTTTTCCACCTGCTGGCTCCCAAATCATAAGAAGCCTCCAACAGCGACTGATCCAGCTTATCCACGGAATTGTAGATGGCAATAATCATAAAGGGAATCAGCATGTACGCTGTACCGATTAGAGTTGTGCTGAATTTGTACATCATGGGAATCGGTGCGTCAATCAGTTTTAAAGCGATTAATATGTTATTGATAACACCGGAGCTGCCGAGGAGTATTACCCACCCATAAGTTCGGAGCAGACTGGAAATCCAGAACGGCAGCATAATTAAACCAATTGCGGCTGCCCGCTGTTTCCGCTCCAATTTGGCGGTAATATACGCTACTGGATAGCCAATCACCAGGGTAATAATGCCGGTCAGCACTGCCAGCAGAAACGAGTTGAGAAACACCTTGAGGTAAACCGGGTCAAAGACCCGCTGATAATTCTCAAGGGTAAATTGGAACACAATATTGCCCAAGCTGTCCCTGGACATAAAGCTGAGCACTACAACATAGATCAGGGGAATCCCCACCAACAGACCAAACCAGACGAGAATGGGAATCGCCAGCAGATTCTGCCGCACTGTTTTCATGCTGAACCAGCCTCCATCGGCAGCAGGATCGCGCCATGATCATCCCAGGATAGATACACCTGGTCCCCCACCTGATAATCTGATTCGCTCTGCTGATACTCAACAGCTGTAATCACTGCATCTTCAATCTGCACTTCAACCCTGATCTGATACCCAGCATAATGCACCGATAAAACTGTTCCCGCAAGGGAATTAGGACCGGGCTCAGCTGCAATCCGAAGTTTATCCTTGTGAACTGCCAGCATCCCCCTCTGACCTGCCTCAAGGTACGCAGCACTGCGCACGTTTATAATGCGGCTGCCCAGCTTTACCTGGGAATAGGAATCAGCGGTTGCTAAAACCTCTACTTCCAGCAGGTTGCGATCGCCAATAAAATCAGCCACAAAGAGATTGACCGGATTATTGTAAATCTCCCTGGGAGTGCCAATCTGCTGAATCCGACCCTGGCTCAGCACCGCAATCCGATCTGACATGTTTAACGCTTCATCCTGATCATGGGTAACATAGACAAAGGTGGTGCCGGTCTTTTTCTGCAGTTGGGACAGTTCGGTCTGCATATGCTTCCTCAGTTTCAAATCCAAAGCACCTAAAGGTTCATCGAGAAGCAGAATGTCCGGCTGATTGATTAACGCCCGGGCAATGGCAATGCGCTGCCGCTGACCCCCAGAGAGCTGGTGGGGCATCCGCCCTTCATAACCAGTCATTTGGACTAAATCCAGCATCTCTGCAACTTTTTCCTGCAGCTCCGGCTCGGCCATAGTCCTTTTCACCCGGGGACCGTAAGCAATATTGTCGTAAACATTTAAATGGGGAAATAAAGCGTAGTTTTGAAAAACAGTGTTCACATTCCGTTTGTTTGGCTCCAGCTCCTTAATTGAAACACCATTAAGGAGCATATCGCCGGAATCGATCCGTTCCAGACCGGCGATGCATCTCAACAGCGTTGTCTTGCCACAGCCAGATGGACCAAGCAGAGTGAGAAACTCTCCCTGCTGGATATCAAGGGTAATATCTTTGAGAACATGAACATCACCAAAAAACTTATTGATGTTTACCAAACTGAGCAGCGGTTTCTTCACGAAGAACTTCCCTTCCTCACATATGTATTAGAATATAATTATACTATAACCTTCTCCTGTGAACACTTCTAAATCTGAATCTATCTACCTGTTTATTCAACATTTAAAAAGACCTCACCTGCCCTTGGTGTTTATCCTGAGAGCAAGTGAGGTATGCGTAAATTTACTGTTACTCCAGCTCAACTAGTCCTGTATTCAGGGCATAATAGCGTCCCTGCTGCTGCATCAGCTCTTCATGACTGCCCCGCTCAATAATCTCGCCGTTTTCGATTACCATAATCGCATCAGCATCCCGCACTGTGGACAGCCGATGGGCAATCACAAAGGTTGTTCTGCCTTCCATCAGTTTATCCATGCCTTCCCCAATCAGCCGCTCGGTCCGGGTATCAACTGAAGAGGTAGCTTCATCCAGGATTAATACTGTTGGGTTGGCAACTGCAGCCCTGGCAATCGACAGCAGCTGCCGCTCTCCCTGGGAGAGGTTTTCGCCGCCTGCTGTCAGCACTGTATCGTATCCCTGCGGCAGATGCTGGATAAAGTAGTGGGCATTGGCCAGTTTGGCAGCTTCCACAACTTCTTCATCAGTAGCATCAAGCCTGCCGTAGCGGATGTTGTCGGCTACAGTACCTTCAAACAGGTACACATCCTGAAGCACGATGCTCATGGTACTCCGCAGATCATGCTTATTGATCCGGCGGATATCAATTCCGTCAAAGAGAATCTTGCCTTTATCGATTTCGTAGAAGCGGTTGATCAGGTTGGTGATAGTTGTTTTACCCGCTCCGGTTGATCCTACAAAGGCAATCTTCTGTCCCGGCTTAGCCCAGAGGCTGATGTTCTTCAGCACCCGCTGCCCCGGCACATAGCCGAAATCAACATCTTCAAACTGAATATGGCCTTTCAGCGGCTGATAGACAATTCCGTCTTCCGTCGGCACTGCCCAGCAGAGACCGTTTTTACCGCTGCAGTCAGCAACCAACCTTACCTCACCCTGATCTGCCTCTGGTTCCTGATCGAGGATGTTGAAAATCCGCTCAGCCCCGGCAATGGCTGCAAACAGGGTGTTCAGCTGGTTGGAAACCTGGGTAATCGGCCGGGAAATTGTCCGCGTGAACTGGAGAAATGCTGCAATGTTCCCGATAGTGACGATGCCAAGAATCGCCAGGTAAGCTCCACCCATGGAAACCAGTCCGTAGAGGACAAAGGATAAACTGCCCATGATCGGCATCAGCATAACGCCGTAAGTGGAGGCATTGGTGCTGGTCTGGCGCAGCCTTTCGTTTTTATCAACAAAGGTGTTAATTGCCCTGTCCTCATAGTTAAAGACCTGGACTACCTTTTGACCGCTCATCATCTCCTCGATGTACCCATTCATATCAGCCAGCTGAGCCTGCTGTGCCCGGAAGTATTTTGCGGATCTAGTTCCAACATAACGGGTTGCAGCAAACATAAACACCAGCATCAGTACCACAATCGCGGTCAAGGCGGGACTGATCACCAGCATCATAATGAAAGTACCGATAAAGGTAACCGCTGAGATTAAAATCTGGGAAGCGTTTTGCTCAAGGGCTTGGTTGAGCATATCCACGTCGTTGGTAAAGGTGGACATCAGTTCGCCATGGCTGTGGCGATCAAAAAAGGACATCGGCAGTTTCTGCACATGGGAGAACATCTCAGTCCGGATCTGGTGGATTGTCCGCTGTGCCAGTCGGGCCATGAATAAATTACCAAGGTACTCAGCAATGGAGATTGTAATTACAATCAGACCCATAACCACCAGATTCTTGACAAACAGAGCCTGACTCTGTTCGGTAACCAGGGAATCAATAATGGGACTGAGCATGCCGTTAGCTCCAATCCGAGCTAACGAACCAAGCACAATAAAGATCAAGCCGCCTACAAACAGCAGTTTATTATACTTAAAGTAGCTGAACATCCTAACTACAGTCTTGCGCAGATTGCGTGGACGCAGCTGTGGCGCTCTACCATGTTGTTTCATCAGCTCGCCACCCCTTTCTGCTGCGATTCATAGATATCCCGATAAATCGGTGAGATTTCTAACAACTGGTCATGGGAGCCGACCGATTCAATCTGTCCCTCATGCAGGACAATAATTCGGTCCGCATACTGGATCGAAGAAATCCTTTGACCAATAATGATCGTGGTAATGCCTCTCAGCTCTTCCCGGAAAGTGCGCTGGATTTTCGCATCAGTGGTCATATCCACCGCCGATGTGGAATCATCGAGAATCATTACCTTAGGCCGCTTAATCAGCGCCCTAGCAATGGTCAGCCTCTGCTTCTGACCGCCGGAGAAGTTACTGCCGCCCTGCTCTACCCAATGGTCTAAACCATCTTCATATTTGGACACAAACTCCCATGCCTGGGCCTGTTTCAAAGCGGTAATAATCTCAAAATCAGTGGCTTCCTCATTGCCCCACTTCATATTATCCCGGATGGTGCCGGAAAACAGAGTGTTTTTCTGGAGCACAAAGGCTACCTGATCCCGCAGGAATTTCAGATCATAATCCCGCACATCCACCCCACCCACTCGAACCGCACCTTCAGTGACGTCATACAAGCGGGGAATCAGCTGTACCAGAGTGGATTTCGCGGATCCGGTCGAGCCGATAATCCCAATGATTTCACCGGACTCGATCTTCAGATTGATATCCCGCAGTACTTTTTCACTGCTGCCGGGATAGGCAAAGCTGACATTGTCAAATTCGATTGAACCATCTTGAATCGCAGTAACAGGCTCCAGAGGGTTATTAATCTCCGACTCAGTATTCCAGACCTCTAAAATCCTGTCTTTAGAAGCGACTCCCCTTAACAGCTGCATGAAAAACATAGAGATCATCATCAGGGAAATCATGATCTGGGTAATGTAAGTAATAAACGAGATTAACTCACCCTGACCCATAGTGCCCGCTGTCACCTGCTTGCCGCCAAACCAGAGCACCGCAATGATGGTGCTGTAAATAATCAGGTTGAGGAGCGGCATCACAAAAACAATGATCGAGATTGCCTTTAAGGCTGTATCCCGCAGGCCATCATTCCGTTCCTTAAACCGTTTTTCCTCGTGCGGCTGCCGGTTAAAGGACTTAACAACACCGACACCAGCAAGGTTTTCTTTAATCACAGCGTTGATCCGGTCAACCCGAGTTTGGATTTCCAAGAACAGAGGTCTAGCTTTAGTCAGCACCACTAAAGTGATAATCACCAAAGCTGGGATTGATACCGCAAAGACCAGCGTCAATGATGAATTGATGTTGAGTGCCATCAACAAGGCCAACAGCATCATAGAAGGAGCCCGGATTCCCATCCGGAGGCACATCATGGCTACCTGCCCAATTGTGTTGCAGTCATTGGTTAGTCTAGTAATCAAAGAAGAAACTGTGAATTTGTCGAGGTTAGCAAAGGAAAAGCCCTGGATTTTCTTAAAAGTAGCCAACCGGATTTCTGAGGCAAAACCATAGCCGGCCCGAGCCCCGAAGTGGGAACTTAAAATTCCAAAAACCATTCCCGCTAACGCCACAAAAATCATGACAATGCCTACTTTAACTACATAATTAATGTCCTGAGTTGCAATCCCAATGTCCACAATTCGGGACATCAAGTAAGGTACCGAAACATCGGTTAAAACCTCTAAAATCATCATAATTGGACTTAACAACGCATAAACTCGATACTTTTTCATGTAAGGAATTAACTCTTTCAAACAATCGCCCCTATCCATTAAAAAATTACTTAAGGAAGGTTTTCAATTTCATCTAAATTAGCATTGATTTTCTGCAGTGATTTGTTAAACTGCTCTAATTCCTCTTGAGTAAAACCTAAGAACAGTTCTTTGTATCTTGTGTGGATATGTTCTTCGTAATCAGCAATCACAGCCCTGCCCTGCTCAGTGATTACTAAACGATTGTAGCGCATATCCTCTTCCAGGGGGATCTGCTCAATCATTCCCAGCTTCAGCAAGCGTTTAATAGAACCACTAACCGCTCCCTGGGTCAGGCGCATCTGTTTGGATAACTCTTTTTGGCTCATATTGGGATTGTTGGCAATCAGTATCGCAATATGCAGCAGCCGGAAATTCAAGCCGTACTGATCAACCTTCGCCCGCATGATCTGCGCTATCCTTTGATAAGTCTGCCTCAAGTGGAGGGCTACATCTGCTTCCAGCACATTCTAACCTCCAATACTTTAGCGTTAAACTAACCAATACTTTAATGTTAAACTATTTTTTCGCGGGTGTCAAGAGCAGCTGAAAATTTACCTTGACATTTACCCCTGATGCAATAGAATCGAAGCAAAGAGATTCATGAGGAGGGATTCACTGTGATTACTGAGGTGGATTTAAAGCATCTGAGGCGCTGTGTGGAGCTGGCTCGAACCGCCCTGGAAAAGGGAGATGAACCCTTTGGTTCAGTACTGGTTTCTGGCGATGGCAGGGTGCTTCAAGAAGACCACAACCACGTGGCTGGGGGAGACCACACCCAGCATCCAGAGTTTAATTTAGCCCGATGGGCAGCGGCGAACCTTACCCCTGAAGAGCGCAGCAGAGCAACGGTGTACACTTCTGGGGAGCACTGCCCTATGTGCGCAGCAGCTCACGGCTGGGTTGGTTTAAGCCGAATTGTGTATGCCAGCTCTTCCCAGCAGCTGGTGCAGTGGTTAACTGAACTGGGAATTCCTCCATCCCGGGTGAAAAATCTGCCGATTCACGAAGTTATTCGGGATACGGTAGTAGATGGACCGGTTCCAGAACTGGCTGAAGAAATCCGGGAGCTGCACCGGGAGTTTTATGCCCGGAAACGCCGCAGTAATCAGTAGATTGTTCTGGATTCCCGCCGCCCTGTGTGTTATAATATAGAGAAAATTTTCCTAAGACTGTTTAAGGAGAAAATGGAGGTTTAATAATGACAGAAGCCATGAATCCTTTTCTAAACGCCCAGAAACAGATTAAGGCTGCCTGCGATCAGCTGGGTTTGGAACCTGCTGTATATGAGATTTTAAAGCAGCCGATGAGAACCTTAGAAGTCAGCATTCCAGTTAAAATGGATGACGGCTCGGTTAAAACCTTTCTCGGTTACCGTGCCCAGCACAACAACGCAGTTGGTCCCTTTAAAGGCGGGATCCGCTTCCATCAAGATGTAACCCTAGAAGAAGTTAAAGCTTTATCCATGTGGATGACTTTCAAATGCGGTGTGGTGGGAGTACCTTACGGCGGCGGCAAGGGAGGCGTAGCAGCCGATCCCTTTACTTTATCCCCCAGTGAGCTGGAACGTTTAGCCAGGGGGTATGTGCGGGCAATCGCACCAATTATTGGCGAAAAGGTGGACATTCCTGCTCCTGACGTTGGAACCAACGGACAAGTGATGGTGTGGATGGTTGATGAGTACCAGAAAATCACCGGACAGTTTGCGCCGGGATCCTTTACTGGAAAACCTGTGTCGTTCCACGGTTCACTGGCGAGAACTGAAGCTACCGGATATGGAGTAGCTCTGATTGCTAAACTAGCGGCAGAAAAGATTGGCTTAGATATTGCCGATGCCAAGGTAGCCCTGCAGGGATTCGGCAATGTGGGATCCTATACCGCAAAATATATTGCTGAACTCGGCGCTAAAATTGTAGCTGTTGCTGACCATACCACCGGACTGTACAACAGCAATGGCTTTGATATTGATGCATTGAGCGAATATGTGCGCACCCATAAGGTGATTAAAGGCTTCCCAGCGGAAAAAGAGTTTCCCCGGGAAGAGATTATTACCTGGGATGCAGATATTCTGCTGCCCTGCGCATTAGAAAACGTGATTACTCCAGAAAATGCCGGCAGTGTCAAAGCTAAAATAGTGTGCGAAGGGGCCAACGGACCAACCACTACCGAAGCCGATCAGATCCTCAACAAAAATGGAGTGCTGGTTGTACCGGATATCCTCGCCAACAGCGGCGGTGTAACAGTGTCTTACTTTGAGTGGATCCAGAACCTCAACGGTTATTCCTGGACTTTTGATGAAGTCCAAGATAAGCAGAAAGCAATGATGACCAAAGCTTTCGAAGAAATTTGGGAGCTTAAAGAAGCACATCAGGTTGATATGCGCACCGCTGCCTACATGATTTCAATTCAAAGAGTAGCTAACGCTATGAAACTGAGCGGATGGTATTAATCAGCAGAGCTAGGCGTAACCGCCTAGCTCCTGTCAGATCAGCTGAATTTGATCCCAATCTCTCTTATAAACCCAACCAAATCTATATACTCTATGTCAAACTCTCGGCACACATTAGGAATCTTTACCTTATTCCTTCTATTCGGATCATAGGTCTCCTCTGTAACTACTACATATTTATAAGCTAAAGCATGAGCACATAACCACGAGTCTGGATCACTTGCAAACGCAGACTTGGCCGAAGCCTTATATTTTTCATTCTGATTAACAGCTGTGATAATTTTTGAATAACATTCAATGACCTTATTATCCTCTGAAGTCTTGACCATAAAAGACGTTTCATTTGCCTTCAACCATTCAGACAGCAAATCCTCATTTCTATATATTTCATCCCTTATTTTATCTACAAGAATAATCCTCGACCCACCTTTTTCGATTAGCTGGTCCCAAAACGCCGGAGCAAAATCAAACGAATAATACTTTCGATACGAGCTGATTAAAGTATTCGCATCAATAGCAAAGAACTTACTAGCCATAGGCCATTACTTCTTCTTTTATTTTGTCGTAAGTCTTTCCTTTGACCCCTAGTAATCTAAAAGCGTAAGTATACTCGATGTCCCCTGCCTCCGCGTTTGTCACCACAGCTTCCATGAATGTTGGACTGATTCTGGACTTAAATGTTTGGTAAAAGAATGGGCTGCCAGAACTTCGCTTGCTTGTTTGAAAGTCCTGGATTGATCTAGCTTTAATCAGCTCAACTGCACCCTGGTCAATTAACTTCATGTCTTTTAGCTTTATGGCGATAGCCAGTCTGCTTACCTTAAAAATCCGACTTAGGTCATCGATCTGTTCGAGAACATCCTTGTTTGCTATCCAGTGTTGTTTAATATCTGCTGCAGGTACCAAAAACTCAGCAGTTAAACGGTTGATCTGCTGTTCATGACTTGCGGTAGCTTCCTCAAAGTCTATAAAGATGTCTTCTTGCTCAAAGAGCACATGGAGATACTCGTGAATTAGGGAGAATATCATGCCTGCCTTTGAATCATTTCTATTAATGAAGATTAAAGGCGCGACATCATCGTACAACATAAATGCCCTGAATTCATTGATATCCAACCGCCGATGATTATTCATACCTACAACACTATTTTGCATTACTAAAATTCCGGCATGCTCCAATTTTTCTTTGATAAAGTTGTAAGCTGCATCGTAATCCCTAACTTCTTCATGCCAACGTTCAGTCACATCCAGCAGCTCTCTAGCAAGCCGAGCATCAGATACCATTTCTCCTGTTTTCGCCTCGTTGAATCGTGTGATAATCTCTAACTTATTCCAACCCAAACTCCTTCTATAATCACTCATCCAGTTTTTGCGAAAATCCATCTCTAAAATAGTATCTTTCAGATTTTTGCTGATCGTCAACAGCTTGTTGTTAATGACCCGAAATTCAGTTTCAATCGGATCTTGTTTAGGGGGAGCTTCTAAGAAAAAATAGCCAAACGGTATTTTAAGATAATCTGCTATTTTTTCAAGCTGTTTAAATGTAGGATGCTGTTCTCCATTAATGGACTTGTATATTTCAGGATGCCTGCTAAAAATCTCTCCCACATTCTTCTGCGACTCTTCAATCGCCCACAGCCATATTTCTTTTTTAATTGGAACTCTAAGCGGTTCACCCATAATGACACCCTATTCCTTTCGCATCAAATTTAATGCGTTGAGCCGGCTGTCGGAACAGCTTCTTACATAATAATTACTTTAGGTAAAAATGGCAAATTTCCTTCACAACTACATTATGCTGACTCAAGCTGCATCTTGAAGATAGTGCCTTCCTAGTGAATTATTCCCTTTATTCTCCAGCAGATCTACCATGCGGAATGATCTTGCTCTTTTCAGGAGGAGTTTTGAATTTTAAGAAGAACTTACTGGCAAACAAGATGCGGAGGGAGTAGTCATGCTGGTTAGGCACAGCCATATTGACACATTTCTGCAGGCAGCACAGGTATATTTAGAAAAAGATGAAGCCCTCAACAACTTAATGCTCGGCATTGCCCTAAGAATTCAGAGGGACCCCAACTTCTACCAGCGGGTAGAGATGTTCACTCTTAACGAGGGAGCTGATCAAATCCTGGCAGCTCTGGTAACTGTCCCTGAAAAATTGATTATTTACAGTACCAAAGGCATTACTGCCGCAGCAGTGGAGCAGTTAGTTTTGGAACTGCTGGAGCAAGAAATTAACGTCCCAGGGGTTATTGGTCCCAAAAAACTAGCCGAGCAGTTTGCCGCAGTTTGGAGCGCTCACACAGGCTGTTCGGTTCAGCTGGCTATGCATATGGGAGTTTATGAACTGCGCCAGGTTAATGAAGAGGTGATCGGTGAAGGTTCACTGCGCCCTGTTAAGCGAGGCGACCTGGACCTTTTGACCCGGTGGATCGCAGGGTTTCACACAGATACAGGACTAATCAATATTGACATGGAGCTGTGCCGGGCACTGGCCAAACGGCGCATTGCTGAGTCAAGTGCGTTTTTCTGGGAACACCAAGGGACACCGGTATCAGTAGCTGCGCAAAGCCGCCCGACTCTAAACGGAATTACGATTAATATGGTTTACACGCCCAGGGAATATAGAGGCCGGGGTTATGCCACCAGCTGTGTGGCAAGTTTGAGCCAGCAGCTATTGCATTCAGGATACAAGTTTTGTGCCCTGTTCACCGATTTAGCTAATCCAACTCCCAATAAAATTTACCGCGATATTGGTTACAGATATATTGGAGATTTTGGCGATTACAGATTTTCGTGATTGACAACAGCCATCTTACTCGGCGGCATAACCGCTGAGGAGGATGGCTGTTGTTTACATTAACTTTACTGCTTCCCTTTCGCAGTCCTCCGCCGTTTTCAAAAGCTGCGCAATCTCCTGCCTGTGGACTGCTTCCGCCAGATCGGCAGAGCATTTAAGCTCAAACGCCCGCTGCCAGCATTGATGCACAGTCTTATATAAGCCTGCCAGATCAGCCAAACCATACTTTGCAAAGAACCGCCAGGCATACCATTTCAATGCCGCATAAGTTCCTAAATAATATTCCAAATTCCAGGACTGATCAGGGTTATACTCACCTTCAAAGGGCTTAATCAACGCAGGATAAGCAGCTAGTCCATCTGGGTTCGGACACCACTCTTCCCCGTTTAAATGGGCTTTCGCAAGTTTTAAAGTATCAGCAAGGACAGCTTCCTGGGGTTTATCATTGCGGCCGGTAACTGTGAGCACATTGAGGATTGGAACTTCTCTTTGACCAAGCTGAGCATAGTCCATTGTTTCTTCTTTACCGAGCACAGTAAGCACAGCGAACTGCTGCGCCTGATCATCATAGCCGATTATCAAACCCCACTCCGGGACCCCGATATCCCAGCTGATTGCGGCAATGCCGTTATCAATTGATTGCTTGATCATCTCAACCGCAGCCAGCCGCCGCTCCTCCGCAATCTCATCTTGATTCCACATCCCCTCAATATACCGGCAGGTCAATCCAGCATGTTCAATCCAAACCTGCTGCTTACAAAACTCCCACAAGCTGGTTGCACTGACACATAAATCAGGGGCAACCCACATTCTAAAGGCAAATCCACTGGCCGCCACAACATCCTCCGCAAGATCACTGTAAGGACTGTGTTTTACCGCTGCCGACAAACTCTTAGCAAAGGAAAACAAATAGCCGGTACTGTCATGGACGCCTTCCCAACTCACCCTCAGCTTTTTCATTGTCCCCTCTCCCTCAATGCTTATTTGAATGCGGATTCTTTCGTCAAATTTAAAATATTTCCTCCCCTTTTTTCTCACCAAAAAACAAAATTTCACTTGATTTTTATCCTGATCCTGTGATATATTTGTAACATAAAGTGATATATATATCACATAACAGGGAGGCTGAAAGAATGTCAAAATCTGCCTATAAATACATCGGGTTTCTTGGATTCCTTGGTTTTACCGGTTTCCGCTATTTTCAAACCGGAGAACCGGCAGCTTTATGCGGTTTTGCTAGTTTTGCATTCTTTGCCTATTTTTGGGTATCCAGATTGAGCGTCAATATTCCTGATGAGCGCTATTGGGAAAATGTTCAGAAAGCAAAAGCTTTTGTGGGCAACCTGGCCTGGATCGAAATAACAATCCTATTTGTAATATCGGTTCTGTTTGCTGGAGTCCAGGAAATACTGGTATTTGGCATAGCGGTTGTATATGCTTCGCTGATCTTGGGTTATGCGATAAAACTATATCAATTAGAAGAAAAGTGATGCAGCAATGACTAAGTTTACATGCCATCTAAAAAAGTACCGGCAGCTGGCCGGCATGACACAAGAAGAGCTGGCTGAAAAAGTGAATGTCAGACGGGAAACAATTGTGCGCCTAGAAGCAGGCAGATATAATCCATCATTAAAGCTAGCTATCGACATTGCACGGGCAGTCAAGGCACCGATTGAAGAGATTTTTGTGTTTGATTAGAGAAAAACTCCCCTGCCTTCCGGCAGGGGAGTCACTAAATCCGCTTATCTCTTTAATTCCCAATAGCAGCGTTTGGGAGAGACAATTTTTTCTTCCTTCTTCAGTTTATTCATTGCCTTTTCTACTTCTTTTTTATCTAGGCCGGTGGCTTCCACGACTTGTCCAGTTCTAACCGGCTCTTCTGCCTTCTCAAAGAATTCTAGTACTGCTTGATAAGCATCCATTAATGAATCCCTCCTCAATTTATGTACACATCAATTTTAACCCATATTCTGCTCTAAGTCTACCCTTATTAGGAATCTTTCTTAATAATTACTTTCTGTGGTGTAGACAAGAAGTAGATGAACATAGTTTTCCCGCGCCAAACGGTCAATATCCACAATTATTGCTACAAGGCATGCTGCTTTTAATAAACGCTGAGCTTCAAGCTGCTCAGGTTGCGATAATTAGCTTTAGTAAATCGGTTTACCAAAATACGAGAAGTCATTTAGGGCTGTTTCAATTTGTTCTCGGGAGTATTTGGCACCCTTAATCTTGATAACACCTTGGATGATGCTTTCCCGAGATTTGTCCTGCAAATGTTTATAAGCATAAAGTGCTGTTGCCAGCAGTTCTAAATCTGAAGCTGAGCGACCTCCAAAGTCAGTAATAACTCTATCAATTAACTGCAGCTGTTCTCGAGATAAATCCATAGGCTGTACACTAAACACTTCCTCGTTGACACTCATCAAATGAGAATACCCGGAATAATCAAAATCAATGATGCCGTCTGCACTCAAAAATGTTGTAACAGCATCCAGGGAACTGCTGTAGGGACCATAAAAATGCAGTCCATAGTCAAAACCTAAATCGACACCTGCTTCCTGAATCAAAAAAACTAATTTCTGCAGTATTTTTTTGCCCGGTTTTTTGTCCCAGATCTGATTAAATTTCTTGATAATATATGCCGCATTGTTAGGAAATTCCATTAGTCACCAGTCCTTTCATTTATAAGTTCACTGACGATCGTGCGTGCGGCTTCAGCATGAATTTTGTCTACATAAATTCTCCGGATATTTATTGGTTGAGTTAAACTAACTAACAAAATAGACTCGTCTGCAATACTTAACGGCTTATCATAGTAGTTAACCAGTATGGGAATACCTTTTCCACTGCTAGAATCAAACGTTTCTATTGTAGGAATTTTGTGTGGCAGTTTTTCAGCTGTGTCTTCAACTATACCATTTTGTAATTCCCTGTTCAATGTATTTCTTATTGCGAAATATGTAGTTAAATCTATCTGCCGATTGCTGTGCAATGGAGTTTCAAAAACACATGTCATGACTTCCCTGTTTAGGAATTTCTCAGCAATCGGACTATCTTTTCTAACTTTATTTATTCTATTCATAACAGTTAGGTCATCCCATTTTAGATACTCATCTACTTGGTCTGGAAATTTAGAACCTGGCAGAATTGCTGCTAAATTATCAACTAGAAGCCGATCGAGATATCGCCTTGTCTTGTGAAAATATACTTGGATGAACATAAAATATCTTGCGATTACAAATTCTTCAAAAGCGCGAACACCACCGCTTTTGATCGCTAACTGCATTATATTCTCCTCAGGACGATAATAAACACTTAATGAGGAAAGCAGTCTATTTAGGTCATATTTTCCATAATTAACACCACAATAATAGGAGTCTCTCAACAGGTAGTCCATTTTGTCACAGTCTAGCTCGCTGTCCATAAAACTCTTGAGAAATTTGAAATCAGGCATTCTATAGCGCGGATCAAATTCTGGATTCTTCTCACCATAAATTAACCACAATAATTCGGGTGTTATGTCATACTCTTCCCCAACACTATATTTCTGGCGAAACTCCTCCCCTATTTCTCTGATATAACAAGCAATTTCTGTTTCACAAATTATTTTCTTTGTATAATCTTCATGTGTGAGGTTTTCTTCAAATAATTCCTCAGAGCCGTGAGAGAAAGGTGCATGGCCGAGATCATGCGTTAAAGCTATCAACCTAAGAATCTGTCTATACCACTCTTTTTGCACATCACCAAAAAGTGCCTTTCCACCATTATCCATGCGGTAATTCTCCAACGCTGATTCAAAAGCTCGCGTTACTAAGTGCAGCACTCCTAATGAATGTCCAAACCGTGAATGCTCTGCGCCTGGATATACCAGGTAGGTTGTCGATAGCTGTTTTATATTGCGCAAGCGTTGAAATGGAGCGGAATCAATAATTTTCAGTTCAAGGCGGCTAACTTCTATAAAACCATGTATAGGATCACGAAAACGATATTTCAACATGTCTCACCCCACCACTAGATAAAACCTGGACAACATCGCGCTCCAAACCTAAAGAACATCGCTTCAACCCAATTTTATCATTTACTTAACATCACTACAAATGTCGTTACTTAAGGAAACGCGACTATTTCCAAATTCTACTTCCTTTTTCAAATATTTCTAAGCTCTTTGTTAGTTTTACGCAACATATGTTCTGTTTACAAAGAGACACTTCCGTGACACCTATGCAGGACTTATTAGGCACCTAGCGGAACAACAATATACTATATAATGTTGGGAGGAAGCGCCATGTGCAGTGTGTTTCAGCAGGCTAGGAAATTCATCTATAAAAACGCGCGGCCGCTAGATCTTGCCCGCTGGCAGTATCATTTTGAAGGCGGCAGTCAACAGGCTGTGATCAACACCTTGATGTTTTATCAAAATGAAGATGGGGGTTTTGGACACAGCCTTGAACCTGATGCCTGGAACCCTAACTCATCGCCAATTCAAACCTGGGCCGCAACGGAAATCCTTCGCGAAGTAAATTTCTCAGACAGCTCCCACCCCTTGGTAACAGGAATCCTGGTTTATCTTGCCAGCGGCAGACACTTCAGTGGCAGACACTGGTACAGCACTATCCCGAGTAATAACCACTATCCCCATGCGCCATGGTGGCGCGCTGGAAGCGATCACAAAATGCCCGTCGACTACAATCCAACCGCTGCCTTAGCCGGGTTTATCATTAAATATGGAGACAAGAATAGTGCCCTCTACGCCCAAGGATGCCGCATAGCTCAAGAAGCTGTCAGAACATATCTTGAAGGTGAACTGCTGGAGTCGATGCACACTGTATCCTGCTACATCCGTCTGATGCAGTACATTGAAGAGGCTGGTGCTGCTGACATTATCGATTTTGCTGCCCTGCAGGCAAAGTTGATCAAACAAACTGCCTACAGCATCACCAAGGATACTGACGAGTGGCGTAATTCTTATGTATGCAGGCCATCCCAGTTTTTCCTGTCCCCAGATAGTGTTTTCTATCCAGCCAACAAGGAAACTGCCGATTTTGAATGTGAGTTTATTGTTGACACTCAGCTAGAAGACGGTTCATGGCAGATCCCATGGCAGTGGGACGCTTATCCCGAGGAGTGGGCGATTAGTAAAAACTGGTGGAAATCCCATGTTATTATCACCAACTTACTCTATCTAAAAGGTTTCAAGAAGATCTAAATCCACAAAGATGTCTATATTAAAACAAAACCGGCAGACTGGCAAAATGCCTATATGTCTGCCGGTATTCCGAGAGATAGTGTCAAAGACGTGTTAAGGACCCTGTCAATAACTAATTTGAGAGTGGTGGACTATTAGTTACCAGAGTCTAGCTGCACAAACACGCCTCTCCCCCTTCACTACCTCCCTAGGGCATAAATATTTACTTCTCCTTAAGATGCAATATTCCTTCTTATAAAAAAAGTGGTCTTATTTTCTCAGTACATAAATAATAAAGTTGGGAACCCGCAGCTCATCATCAAGCTCAGGATATAACGCCAACGCTTCTGGCGCTGCAGTCGGTTCAATAATATCCTCAAGTACAAACCCAGCCTTGAGAAAAGCGCGGATATAAGTGGACAGCATTCTGTGGAAGTTGGTGATTTCAACACCCTTCATTACAAAATGCCGCTCCCCTTCATCAAAATAGTGATCAAGAATCACATGCAGCTTTGTGCCGTCGGGAGCGCGGTACCAGCTGCCTTCAGCCGTTCTCATTGGGTGTAAATTGGCAACAATAAACCTGCCCTCCTGGGTAAGCACGCGGTACACCTCGCGGATATTGGCTTCAAAGTCAGGCAGATCGCACTGATTTAAATATGAGATGGCAAGGTCAAAACTTTGATCAGCAAGAAAGTCCAGGTTCTGGACATCTCCTACCATGTACTGATCGTTATCTGACTGAAGCTCCCGGGCAGCTGCAATCATCGGTTCGCAGGTATCTACACCTAGCACATACTGCGCTCCCCGCTCAGCAAGCATCCTGCAGAACCGCCCTTCACCACAGCCGCAGTCCAGGATCCGCAGACCGGCAACATCTCCACAAACAGAAAGCATATACGCGTCAAGCAGACCCTTACGGGCAACATCTCCACCTTCCCGGGATTCTTTAATCCAATATGGTGCTAATTCAAGCCATTCCTGCCTAAGTTTGCTGTACTGATCTGCCATTATCGCTTACCTCCACGCTGAAGTATTCAGGCAACCACTACTGCTGTTCTATTCTGTGCCGCCACTGTTCGCTCCTGCAATAACTTGTCAAGCCTGTATCGGTTTAACTATTCAACATAATGGAGTGGTATACTGGACTCACGGGAACACTCTCTTTCTGTGCTGTTCGCTTTAGAATTGGTGATTTGCAAGCTCTAATGCAACTTTTACATGAGCAACAAGCTGCCATGACATTCCTTCCTTAAGGGATATTCTTTCTCCAGGAATGCTAAATTCAGGCTGAGTAAGCTTATCTTTAAAATATTTACTGCTGCTCACTTTAATTGCTTCTACAGCCCAGCCGGTCTTCCGATAGGAAATCAGGATATCAGCTACAGTGCCTAGCTCGTACTCATCAAGGGTCAATACTGGTTTTCCGATAAGTTCTTTCATTAGTGGTTGTGCATCTTCCGTTGGTGCTGCAGAAATGTCCCTTAAATTCGTTCCTGTAATTTGAATTACTCCATTTTGCATCTCAAAATACTCTGTTGAGACACACAGCCTTTTGTGACCGAAGATCCGGCGCTGCTCATAAATAACATGCGCAATATACGGAAAAGCTGGCACAGTGAAATCTTTAAATGTCCCATTTAAACCAACAAACGGAATTTCTTCTACATTTGATAGCCAAAATGAAGTGCTTATAGATGATGGCACTAAGAAACTTGGCAAGGTTTTCGTTTGCAGAGTTCGTTCATAATAGTCTATCTGTTGAGCTAATCTGCGGACAAGATTTCTCTTTGAGATTTCTTCGCTTAACTTATCGCGCTGTTTACGAAGCTCAATAACAGTTTGATCTTCTAAGGTTGAATGTCGAGGTGCAATTTCCTCTAAACTCTGCTCCAGCAGTTCCAAAGTATTATAATCCACTGCGAAAATACCTAAGCGCTCGCATAATGCACGTGCAGGATCAGTAAAGCCACTAATACTTACAAACATTGCTAGATAGACATTTTCA
>Ga0209537_1001917_pt1 | contig 22020 bp, 20 predicted proteins | sample BioPla4DNA1_FD_187698 | JGI IMG/M metagenome (GOLD analysis project Ga0209537, IMG submission 187698) | Biogas fermentation microbial communities from Germany - Plant 4 DNA1 (SPAdes) (version 2) | ecosystem: Engineered > Bioreactor > Anaerobic > Digestate | place: Bielefeld, North... | reverse complement strand
AAAAGATCAAAAGCATTGAGTTTTCTGTAAATAAAATTCGAATAAGTGTACCTTTTTCGATAAAAGGTTAAGTGCTACAAAAATCAACGTTTGAGAACCTTTTTAAAATCTATTTGCGGAATCCCTGATTTTACTTTTTTTGTCAGCTTTTTTTGTCAGCGTCAAGAGAAAAAGCAAATGCAACCCTAACAGTTGCATTTACCTTCACAACCTGAGGAATTACAATTATCAGTGCAAGCCGACACACTAACCCCAAGGAGATGACGGCAGGGAAGCAGACCATGGGAGACCATCAGAGGCTCGAACCGATTCAGCACCAAATGCCCTAGACTGTCTAAAACTGATTGAAAGCTCTCGCTCTCGCTCCGCGACCGCCCCGTTTTGAATCCTGACTGCGGCGCAGATCTGTCTGCTTTTCCTCGCTGTCTTTCATGAACTTGGCCAGCTTTTCTTCAAAGCTTATGGAATTGGACTTGCTGCGCGGTGCACGAGAACGTTCCTGATAGTTGGGATCTGCCTGGCGAATTGATAGGCCTATTTTCCCAGGAGATACATTCAAGACTTTAACCCTTACTGTATCGTTCTCCTTAACGAAATCGCTGACGTCTTTCACGTAAACATCTGCTACCTCTGAGATATGAACCAAACCTGTTTCACCGTTTTCCAATTGAACGAAAGCACCAAAACGCGTAATACCGGTCACTTTTCCTTCCAAAATAGAGCCTACATCGATCGCCATAACGATCCCAAAATCCTCCCTTTTAGTAGTCCAGCATGCCTGCTGGTACGTTAATTTTAGCATATGCTAACCCATTTGACAAGAACCATGTTCTTAAAAATTCAGCCCCTGTAAGGGTTGTTTCTAAAAATTATCTATATTTCAGACTATTGCTTAGCAAACCTGGGGATTTCGAAGGCAACTCTATCGAATCTGCAAAAATGCTTTGGAAAGACAAACCTTGACGACAGCAGGAAAATATACCTATAATCTAATAAAGAGGGTGGTGGCACATGGACAGCTTGAACAAGCAGGAACTGGAAAAAATCAAAAAAGCAATTTTAAATGTAGTTAAGGCTGAAGCAATCTACTTGTTTGGCTCTCATGCTTACGGCACATCCACAGAAGACAGCGACTATGATATTTATGTGGTTATACCAGATAACACTCTGCGGCCTATAGATGCCATGCGTCTTATCGGCAAAGCCATCTATAATGAAGAAACAAAGCCTATAGATATTATCGTCGGCACAACCAGCGATTTTCACCAGCGCAAGCTGCTGCCCACCTTGGAAAGAACAGTCTTCAATGATGGAGTGCTGCTGTATGCAGAAGCCGGACATCGTAAAAGAGTGGATTAAGTACGCCGAAACAGATCTCGCCAGTGCCAACCATCTGCTGGGAATGCATCCGATCCCCATTGAAATCATCTGCTACCATTGTGCACAAAGTGCTGAAAAAGCCCTGAAAGCTTTTCTCATTGCTAAAGATGTCGAGCCGCCCCGCACCCACGATCTAAGATTTTTAAACAGATTGTGCAGCAGGCACGACCGCGACTTCCAACAACTGGAGCAAGCCTGCATTGAACTGACCGCCTATGCCACTCAACCCAGATATCCGTTTATGATTGAAATCTCCAGCAATGATATGAAGCAAGCCCTCCTTGCCGCGGACAAGATCTTGAAATTTGTCTTGACCAAACTCCAGCTGGAAGATCAATGAACCGGGCCCGAAAGGGGCCCGTTCTTATTTTGCTACAGCTTTTTTCAGCATCCCAAGACCCTCTTCCAAACTCCACTGAGGCTCCCAGCCCAGCTCTCTGCAGGCTTTTTTGTTGTCTAAAATGCTGTGCTGGATATCTCCCTCTCTAGGAGGGCCTGTCTTGGCAGGGTCTGTTGTTCCCCACAAAGCTGCCATTTGGGCATAAAGCTCTTTTACTGAAACAGCTTTATTGGTTGAGATGTTCAGCACCTGTCCATCTGCTCTATCCATGGCTGCTATATTTGCTGCTGCCACATCCCGGACAAAAATGAAATCCCTGGTCTGTTCTCCTGTACCGAAGATGGTGGGTACGCGCCCCTGGGAAAGACAGTTGGCAAAGACTGCCACCACTCCTCCTTCCCCTTCTCCATCCTGACGGGGTCCGTAGACGTTGGAGTAGCGCAGGACAGTATACTCCAAGCCGTAGAGGCTTCGGTAGAGGGCGAGGTATTTCTCTACAGTATATTTAGCCAGACCATAAGGAGACTGGGCTGCGATTTGGTGTTCTTCATCGATGGGAAGATACTGCGGCTCGCCGTAGACTGCAGCTGAAGAGGCAAAGACCACTTTGCGCACACCGCATTTTTTAGCTGCCTCAAGCAGGTTTATGGTGCCGAGGATGTTGATTTCCGCATCCTCTTTGGGGTCTGCCACAGATTTGGGCACGCTCACCTGGGCTGCCTGATGGATCACAACCTCGGGCTTTTCCTGCTGAAAGATCCCCTCCAAAGCAGGTTGGGTGATATCTTCCTGGTAAAAGACAGCCTCAGGATGGAGATTTGCCGTCTTTCCAGTGCGCAGGTTATCCACCACAACCACAGAGTCTCCTCTTTCCACCAGCAAATCAACGATGTGGGAGCCGATAAACCCGGCTCCACCTGTCACTAATACTTTCATCTTCCGCTCACCTGACTGGCACCAGCCCGAGGCTGACAAACAAAACAGCACTCGTCTATGTCGCCCAGTTTTTCGTATAATTGCGGATGCTTTGCTTTCAGATAACCCTGATAATAACCTTCCCAAATGGTCTGGATGCACTTCTCAACTGAATCTTTGGGAACCAGGCTTACTGTACAGCCGCCAAAGCCGGCTCCTGTAAGCCGGGCTCCTAAAGCCCCTCCCTGCTTGGCAAGGCGGACAAGCTCATCAAGTTCCGGACAGCTTATCTGGTAATCGTCCCGGCAGGATTGGTGGGATTGGTCCATCAGCCTGCCGAAAGTTTCAGCATCGTGGCTGGCTAGAGAGGTTGCCTGCCAGACCCGCTCGCCTTCGCTTAAGACGTGCCTCAGGCGGGGGAAGAGCACAAACCCTCCCTCTGGCTCTGGGAAGATGCTTCCGTCTGTGAGCTGGAGATACTTCTCTTGGAGGGAGGAGGGAGTTTCATCGAGGAAAGCTGCGATCTCTTCCAAAGACCAGTTCCTTTCTCCCAAAATCCCTTTGCCGAAGGCGATTAGATCTGCAATCGCCCCTTCCCGCTCCTGCCAAAGGGCAGAGAGATCCCCCAGCCGCTGGCTTGAAATCTCCTCGCCCCAGCGCTGGCTCAGGGCTTTCTTCAGCATGGCGTGGACCAGACGGCATTCCATAGGCCTCTGGTTATACATCATCCGCGCTCTGGCAGTTTTGGGCGCGGCGATCATGCTTTTGCAAATTAAAACCTCAACGTTCTCCGACAGCTTTACATCCCTGGTGCGCAGAGGGAAAAAGTCGATCCGAAGGGCATGGCCTTCTTTTGCCAGCAGGATAACTGCCTGGTCCATGCCTCCCCCCTCTGTGCCCACAAACTTTTCCGCCCGGGCTAATTGCTCTGCCAGCGCCGCAGGCTCCCAGGCTATTCCATTGCATTGCAAAAAGGCCAGGGCCGAGGCCACGACCACGGCTGTGGAAGAGCTGAGGCCTGAGGCAATGGGAATGGTGCCGGAAACCAAAACGTTCATCCCCACAGGCTGAGTCAGGTTTTCCCGCTTGACTATGTCCAGGACCGCTGCCTTTACGTAATTTCCCCAGTCCCCTTTCTCGTAGGGGGTGATGTTGGCATCAGCCAGAAACCTGCGAGAAGGAAAGCCCGGATCGGAATTCCGAATTTCAATCCAGTTGTCTTCTCGAGGCGCAAAAGCCAGCCTAATCTCCCGCCCTATGGCCATGGGAAAGACTGGCAGCCCGTTGTAGTCGGTGTGTTCTCCGATTAAGTTAACCCTCCCTGGCGCACGCACCACTTGCGGCGCTGCGCCGTAAAGCCTTTCAAATTCCTGCTCTAGAGTCACAACTCCTACCTCCTAAACTGAATGCGCATCCTGCACTATGTGCTGCATCTGTTCCAATTCTTCAGGGGTGCCAATATCTCCCCAGTACCCCTGCAGTTTGAGGCCGATAACTTTTCTGCCGTCAGCAATCATCTGCCCTATTGCCTGGGGAAGTTCGTATTCACCCCGGACAGATGGAGTTAAGGCTGCTGTGTACTGGAAGATCAAAGGGCTGAAGAGGAAAATCCCGGCGTTGTTCCAGTTTGTCTTTGCCGTCCCCTTAGGCGGTTTTTCCACGATCTCTTTCACCACATCGTTTTCATCGAGGTAGACTGCGGCTCCCTTGTAAGGGTCTGCCACCCAATTGAGGGCGAGCACTGCATCAGCGCCGCTGCTGTAGGCTGCAGTCATGGCTTGATAGTTGTCAGGCGGGACGATGATATCGCCGAAGCTGAGCAGAAAAGGCTCTTCCCCAACAACCTCCCGTGTCAGGTGGACAGCGCTTCCTGTGCCGTTTTGCACCTGTTGATGAACATAATGGATTTTTACCCCGAATCTCGCGCCGTCGCCAAAATACCTCTCGATAACCTCTTTGCGGTAGCCGACCACAAGCACAAACTCACGGATGCCCGCCTGGGCTATACCTCCCATAATTCGCTCTAAGGCTGTGGAATTGCCCACTTTCACCATGGGTTTAGGGCGATTGGCTGTGAGCTGCCTGAGCCTGGTACCTTTCCCTGCTGCTAAAATCACTGCTTTCACCGAAACATTTGCCCCCCACTTTTCAGTAACTATATATATGCTGTTGACACTTTCTTTTACACCACAATTTAAAAACGCTGCCTAGGGCAGCGTTTCATCTCAACCCTACTCCCTCATCAATAGCCTAGATCGTAACTTAAACCAGCCTGCAGCTGCCAGCCGGAATACAATTTCTGTTCCAGGAGCAGAGGCTGCTGGTAGGAAGCCTCGATTACAAAAGTCTGCATCCCTACCTTATAGCGGACGGTACCTATAAGGCCCAAAGGAAGAAAGAACTTGTCCATGAGCTCCCTCACGTTGGCCTCCAGGGGATCATCCTGCTCCCCGTAATCCAACCTGAGGCTGAAAGTGCCAATGCCAGCCCTTACTCCTCCTCCCAGCTCCAAGCCCGGCTTTACCTCCCATATTCTGCAGGCAGAGAGGGTCCACATGCCAACAGTAAATGTGCTGCTCTGGCCATTCTTCTGGGATTGATATAAAAACCCTTGTCCCAAATTGTGAAGCAGCCACTTTTCGTTTAACCTAAACTCGCTGCCGCCGTAAAAGCTGAAGGCTCCCTTGGGCTCTGGAAAGCCGCGGCCTGCTATTTTGCTTAAAAAGTCCTTGTCCCAGTTTAAGAAAGTGTAGCCGCCGCCTGCAGTCAGCCCGAGGCGCATCTGGGCAGAAGAGGCAGTGGCGAAACAAAGTACCAAAAGTGCTGTTAGCATCCCTTTTCTCATCATCTGAACCATGCCTTTCGCAAGCTCAATGGGTTCCCTTGAGCTGTTATTTTATCTATAAACATAATTCGCCCAGCAGCTGGAAAACCCTTCATTTGTTAATGAGATTTCCCCTGGCCAATTGTTCCAAATATGCTGGCACCAGGGTATCTGCCCTTTCGTTGATGAGGACAATCTCTGCCCCCCGCCCCTCTGCCATTTGGGGCAGATAGGCTGCAGGATAAACCTGGAGGCTCGTGCCTATAACCAGCATGGTCTTTGCTGCTGTGGCTATGGAAACCGCTTCTTCCCAATCTACCAGCTGCTCTCCATAGAGCACAACTTTAGGCTTGAGAACGGTTTTGCACACTGGGCAGAGATACGGCACAGCCCTCTCCTGTGGCAGGGGAAAACTGCCCTGACAGTTCTCGCAGATAAATTCGTTGTAGTAGCCGTGGATTTGAGCCACTTTTCTGCTGCCAGCCCGCTGGTGCAGGCAGTCAATGTTCTGGGTGATGATGGGTATGTTGTATTCTGCAAGGGCCAAATGGGCAGGATTGGGCTCTGCCCTTTCCATCACCTCCACCATTTTCCAGTACTCCCTGTAAAACTCCTCTGGGTTGGCATCAAAGAAGTCTCTCGAGAGGCTGTCCCTGAGGGCAGGCTGCTCCTCATAGGTGGGAATACCTGAAGGCTTGGAAATTCCAGCGCCTGTAAAAGCAACGATCAATTCCCTTCCCTCCTTTTGGCTGCAAGCTGTGCTCTGCACTTACCTTCCCGTACCCTGCAGTCTGGACACTGCCTGCAGTAGTTTATTTCTCCAGCCTCACGGCCTGTGGCTTTCCTGGCCCAGGCAGGGTCTGCCAGCATCCCCCTGCCTACAGCTACAAGATCTGCCATTCCCCTTTTCAAGGCCAGCTGCGCCTTTTGGGGTTTGGTAATTCCCCCGACTCCGACCACAGGCTCCAGCCCTGCCTCCTTGGCCTTGGCAGCCAGGCCCAGGAGGCTGCTGAATTCCCCTGTGCTCTCCGGCTCAGGCCCCGGCAGGCCAAAGGAAATATCCAAAAGCTCCACTCCCAATTCCCGTGCCAGGCGGGCGATCTCAATCCCTTCCTCTACCTCAAGTCCCCCCTGCCGCCAGTCTGCAAGGCCCAGGCGCATGGCCAAAATCTGCTCAGGCTTTTTAATTTCCTTGCAGCGGAGGATCACCTCCCGCAGGAATTTCGTCCTGCCCTCGAAAGTGCCGCCCCAGCTGTCTGTGCGCTTGTTGGTCAGGGGGGAGAGGAATTGGCTGATGAGGTAGCCGTGGGCAGCGTGGATTTCCACTCCGGCAAAGCCTGCAGAAAGCACCATTTCCGCAGACCGAACAAAAGCATCAACCAGCTGCCAAATCTCCTCCTCTTCCAAAGGCCTGCTGGGAGTCCCGCGGACAGGAACTCCAGATGGAGAGCGCAGGGGCAGCCCGCCTGTAGACTCTAAATCTGTATGGCTGCCTGCGTGGTGAAGCTGCACCAAAGCAGGCGTTCCGTCCCGCTGCACCACCTGTGCAAGCCGGGCTAAACCTTCCTGGTGCTCGGGGAGATAGGCACCAAGCTGCAGGGGAGAGAGCTTTCCTTCCTGTGAAACTGCTGTGGCTTCAATGATTACAAGCCCCGGCCCCTGCCGCTTTCGGTAGTGTTCAAGGAGATCATCTGTGACAAAGCCATCTTCTGTGGCAAGACGGCTTACCATGGGCGGGAGCACAATTCTGTTGGCAAGGATATGCCTTCCCAGCTGAAACTTCTGTGATAGCAATTGTTTTTCCCTCCTTATTATTATGATTTCGCAATTTATTAGTTAATTCCTCCACAAGAGGAAGGAATTAACTTTCTCTGGGCGAAAGATGATCGTAGCAAGCACTAAGGAGGGATGGCCTTGCTTAAGGTAGGCCTTGTAGGGGAGCTTTATAAAGTAACAGAAACCAGCCTCATAGACTACAGCTTCCCCCAAAGGGAAGAGCTCAGATTAATTGGTCTCAAAAACTCCCGGGTTTCTTTTCAGCTCCTTTTGCAGAGCGACGAAGAATTCCTCTTGACCACCACCGCAAACCCAGTCTTTGACAAGCGAGGGCCCATTACCATCCTGCGCACAGAGGTATCCTTGGCAGGTTTTGAGCCCCAGCAGTATCTGGTGGGGATGATGGAAGACGACGACAGGTGCTTGAGGGCAGATCTCCTTCTCCATCAGGAAACTATTCTTGTGCCTGCCTGGCGCAAGCAGGCAGTTTGGGTAGAGGTTAAACTGCCGGAGGATGCCCCTTGCGGCGAATACAAAGGCAGGGTGCGGGTGTACGGGCACAAGATGTTTGCCGATGAAATCCTGGTTGAGGAATTGTCTTTCACCCTCCAGATCAGAAGCGTGTCCCTGCCCAAGCCTTCCTTGCGGAAATTTTACCTTGATTTGTGGCAGCACTGTTCCAATATCGCCCGCAAGCACGAAGTGGTGCTGTGGAGCGAAGAGCATTTTCAAATCCTGGAAGGCTATGTCCAGTCCCTGGCAGAGTTGGGACAGAAGGCGGTTACAGTGATCGCAAGCGAGATTCCCTGGAGCGGCCAGCGCTCCTTCCAGGATCGGGAAGCTGATGCTGATCTGTATGAGTATTCCATGGTCCGGATCAGAAAAGACAAAGAGGGCAATTTCCACTACGATTTCTCAGCCATGGACCGCTACATCCAGCTCTGCTTCAAACACGGCATAGATCAGGAAATTGAGGTCTTCGGCCTCTGCAATATCTGGCTGGGGAAAGAGGCATGCTTCCTCGCCAATCCGGATTTTCTCGATGACATCCGCCTCCGCTATTTGGATGAGGCAACTGGTACCTACAAGTTCGTCCAGGAAAGCGATCAGGTGAAAGCTTACATCCAGGCTCTGGAGGCACACTTCCGGGAAAAGGGCCTCCTGGACAAAGTGCGGGTGGTGGCTGATGAGCCTGCCGATTCAGAACTGTATCTGGAAAGGCTTGCCTGGCTGCGGGAAGCGGCGCCTGGTTTTCTCTACAAGGCTGCCATCAATCACATCGAGATGCTGGAACTGGCACCGCCGAAACTTGTAGACTTTGTGCCGCAGTTTCCCTTCCTCTGCACTTATGCCCAGCGCCTGCCCCAGCTGCGGGAGAAAATCCAAGGCCGCTTCCTGTACTACGTCTGCTGCGGGCCGAAGCGCCCCAACACTTTTCTCTGCTCGCCCCTGGCAGAGGCAAGGCTCATTCCCATTTTGGCCGCCTATATGGGTTTGGACGGTTTCCTGCGCTGGAATTATACAGTCTGGCCAGATCGGCCTAGGGAGAAGATCGTCTACAGGCCGGGTTCTTGGCCTGCAGGGGACACCAACTTCGTCTATCCTGCCTGGTCTGGGAAACCCATTCTCACCCTGCGCTACAAAGCCCTAGATCGAGGCATTGAAGATTTCGAGCTGCTGCAGCTTGTAAAAGAGAAGTGCGCAGCCTGGCAGGAGATCCACGAGGAATATTTCAAGATAATCCTCAAGGAGCCCAAGCTGGAACTCCACCATCCTGAGCACAACAAGGAAGCTTACGAGCTTTACAGTCTTATGGAAGCAGATTATGAAAGGGCAAGGCTCCTTTTGATAGAGGCTTTGGAAAAAGAGGTGTAGAGATGTTTCCTCCCCAGGTTTTCACAAGCCAGTTCTGGGAAGAGTTGGTTTATCCTGAAAACAAGGAGAAACGGGCTGACTTGTCCCTTCCTGCCGCAGTTTTGTTCTGTCTTTCTGTAGACAAGCCTGAGGAGCTCTCCTGGCCTCAGGTGCATTCCCTTGTGGCTGAGCATTTCCCCGAAGGGGTACAGGTCCGGGTTTTTGAAACTTTCATTTTTCTGTTCTCAGCCCACCCCCAACCAGACCCTGAGGGCCAGGCCCAGGCCCTTATAGCTGCAGCGCCTGCTTTAGGCGACCTGACCTTTACCATCAGCTATGAAGAGGCAGGAGCAAGCCTCGGGGCCTGGCGATTGGCAGCGCAGAGGACAATTGCTGCTGTGCGCAGCAAGGTTCTCTACGGCGCAGGCAGGATCTACCGCTTTGCAAATCTGGGGCCAAAACGCGAGCCCAGCGTTTCGCTGACGGAAAAGGAAGAGGAACTGCTTTTGGCAATCAAAACTGGCCGGGCAGCTGAAGCCCTGGAAGCGGCAGAGAGGAGCAGCAAAGAGCTCTTCTCTTCCAACCTCTATGTCCTCTCCCATCTCAGGACCCGCCTGCGGGAACTGGCTGTCCTCATGACCCACGCGGCTGTGGAAGCAGGCCTCAGCGATCAGGCAGCCTTCGGGGAATTGAACAATCTCTTCCGGGGCATAGACAGGGAGCACGATTACACCAGACTGAAGGAGCTGTATCAGAACGCAGCAGGGCGCCTGGCACAGCTGGTGCAGGAAGCAAACCGCAGGCCTTCTGCTTTAGTGCAGGAGGCCAAGGTCTGGCTCGAGAAAAACTTCCGCCGGGATCTTTCCCTGCAGCAGGCAGCAGAGGCACTGGCTGTAAGTCCTTCTCACCTCAGCCGCCGTTTTCGGCAGGAGACCGGCTTTACCTTCACAGAATACCTGAACAAATTGCGCCTGGAGGAGGCTGCCAGGCTCCTTTTAGACCGCTCTTTGTCTGTGACTGAAGTTTGCTATCAGGTTGGCTTTCAGAGCCTCTCTCATTTCCAGAGGCTCTTTCGGGATTTTTACGGGAAATCTCCCTCTGCATACAGAAAGAAGCATTAAGCGGGTTTGATTTCAGCGGCCACTGGGAATTCAAGATTAAAGTAGAACAGACAGCAAGCTTCCCTCCCCTGAACTTATCGCTCCTGCGGCGAGGCACCTGAACAATATCCGGAAATTTGGCAGCACCCTGGCGGGTGCTTTTTTCTGCGCAAAAAATGCAAGCTTTCGGACAAAGATTGTGTTGCTCAGCTGTTGCAGAAAGATTAACATGGAAATAACAGGAAGGGAGGATACTTGCGATGAGCGATGTCAATTTGACGGAAAAAATCAAAAGTTTAGCTTTTGAACTGGGAGCAGATCTGGTGGGGTTTGCGCCCAACAGCCGCTTCAGCAATGCACCCCCCACCTTAAGTCCCAGGGGGCTTTTGCCCACAGCGGAAACTGTAGTGGTGATGGGAATTCACCATCCAGATGCTGTGATGGAGCTCAGCGGCGAACCAGATCCGCAAACAATCGGCGCCTATCAGATCCAATACTGGATGAACAACAAACTGGACCACATCTCTTTTCAGGTGGGCCGGCTGATTGAAGAAGCAGGCTACAGGGCCCTGCCCCTTGCCTCTTCCAACATCTGGCGTTATGCTCCCTACAAAGGAGAACCCACCGAATTCGCACCTGATCTGTCCAACATCCACGCTGCAGTAGCAGCGGGACTGGGGGAATTCGGGATCAACGGGCTCCTTATTACTCCTGAATACGGTCCCTGGATAAGGCTGGTCTGTGTGGTTACAGATGCCAAACTCACTCCCACACCCCTTTACGAAGGGCCGCCCCTCTGCGACAAGTGCGGACTGTGCATTAAAAATTGTCCCAGCGAGGCCTTCACCAAAGAAACCAAGGGGATGTCCAAGGTGGTGATCGAAGACCGTACCTACAGCTACATCAACAAAAACAAATGGCGCTGTGCCTGGGGCGAGCACTTTGATTTGGAACTGTCTCTGCCCAAGCCTGAGAAAATTACCAGGGAAGTGATTCTCGAGCAGCTGGCAATTCACGGCCGCCGGGGAGGAGAGATGGGCTGCTGCCAGAGATTCTGCATGCCTCCCCACCTGCGGGAAAGGGATCCTGAATATACCAGGGTCTGGCGGCGGAAAGGCTATCGGAAGGAACAGGACGTAGTGCCCAGCCGCACCTTGAGCCTCCAGATGCAGCATCTTGCCCAAAAGGGAGGCGCCCGGGCCATCAGGATAGAAAAGTTCGATAATGAGGTTATGGCCGAGTGGCTCCAATATCTGCCCAAAGCCCAAAGCGTCGTTTACATTGCACCGCCAACAGCCCAAGGCACCGTTCTCGAGAAGACCATGGTTGACCTGGTAGGAGGGGCTTCATGCTTCTTTGCCAAATTCGCGGCCATGGACCTGGCCCAGTCTTTGGAGCGGAAGGGCTATCCAACCACCATTCTGCCTGACTTTTATCCTTTCGACGAAAATGACGAGGCAAAGCTCACTACTGTAGTCCTTACAGAGGCAAAGCTGGCACCGCATGTCGCGGAGCTGCCGGCAGCCTGGTCTGATCCCATCCGGGCTGCAAAAGCTTTAGGCGCAGAGCTTGTTGGCGTGGTCAGCACAGAAAAGTTAGAGAAAGCCTTAGACAAAGTGGCTGCTTTCCGAGGAGAGACAGTTCCCAAACTGGATCTGGATCATGTAGGCAAGACTCACGGTGTGGCTGTGCCCAAAGTCTTTTCCCGGGGCGAGCAGAAGCTCCTTCCTCCAGAGGAACTTTTCCCAGGAATGAAGCGAGCTTTGGTGCTGGGAATGCACATCCCTGAAGCAAATCTCGCCTTTGCCCAGGAAGCTGCAGGAGAGGCTGTTGGGCCTTATGCTTACGGCACGTATCAAGTCTGGCGGGAGCTGGCTCAGACAGCGCTGCAGGTGGTGCGGGTCTTGGAGGAAGCAGGGTATAAAGCCATTGTAGCTGCCGATCCATACCAAGCCAGCAGAACAGTGGCCACACCCCGGGGCCGGATGCCTGATTGCACCAGCAGCGCCCTGGCAGCCAATCTGGCTGGCCTCTGCGACCTCGGCTGGCACGGCGCAGGCCTCAGCGACAAGTGGGGCGCCACCCTGCGCTTTCTGACTGTACTTACAGACGCACCTTTGGAAGAGACAAACTACCAGCCGCCGAAGGTCTGCGATGACTGCGGCCTCTGCATTGAAGCGTGTCCAACAGATGCGCTGTGTGCCAGCTGCGGTTCTGTGAAAAAAGATCAGCTCCGCTGTTCATGGGCAAGCAAATATGGATTCGTGGGAATTGAAGGCATGCAGTTTTTAGGGGAAAAGACCAATCTCGAACCGCCTGAGGTAATTGATGAGGATGCTATTGCTGAGGGAATGAAAATGCGGGATCAAGTGCAAAAACATCATACCTGTGCTGTGGAACAGTGCCTGAAGCTCTGCCACAAACACTTGGTGCAGAAGAATTAACCGAGAGGCTGCCAAAGGGCAGCCTCTTTAGTTTGCCAAAGATTTCGCCTTGAACTTACGCAGCCGCAAGGCGTTGGTGACCACAGAGACGGAACTGAGGGCCATGGCAGCTCCTGCGATTACTGGACTTAAAAAGCCGAAAGCAGCAAAAGGTATGCCCAGGGAGTTGTAGATGAAAGCCCAAAAGAGGTTCTGTCTGATGTTGCCCATGGTGGCGCGGCTGAGCTCGATGGCTGCTGGAATTCCTCTGAGGTCGCCGCTCATGAGGGTGATGTCGGCAGCTTCCATGGCTACATCTGTGCCTGTGCCAATGGCAATACCCACATCTGCTTGCGCCAAGGCAGGGGCATCGTTGATCCCGTCGCCCACCATGGCGGTTAATTTCCCCTGGCTCTGCAGCTTTGCCACCTCTTGTACCTTGTGCTCAGGGAGCACTTCTGCAAGGACGTTTTCGACCCCTACCTGGGAGGCGATGGCATGGGCTGTGCGCTGGTTGTCGCCTGTGATCATCCAAACTTCTATGCCTAGTTTCTGCAGGAAAGCAATTGCCGCTTTTGAGTGCTCCTTTACTGTATCTGCAACTGCAATAATTCCTTCAAGCCTCCCGTCTACTGCAAGGAGCATGGCTGTTTTCCCTTGTCCTTCAAGTTCTACTAGTTTCTCTTCGCCTGCAGCAAGGGATATTCCGCCTTCCTCCATTAACCTGCGGTTGCCCAGGAGGATCCTTTGTCCTCCTATTTTCCCTTCTATCCCCCTGCCGACCAAGGCCTGGAATTCTTCTGCCTCTGGCAGGGCAAGTTGTTCTTCCTCTGCCCGCCTGACAATTGCCTCACCTAAAGGATGTTCTGATTTTTTCTCTGCAGCGGCAGCTAAGGTCAGAAGGTCTTGAGTGCTTTTTTCGCCCAAGGTGATGATGTCCGTAACCTCAGGCTGGCCTTGGGTGATGGTGCCTGTTTTGTCCAGAACAATAGCCTGGATTTTGTGGGCCCGCTCCAGATGTTCCCCGCCTTTGATGAGAATGCCGAGCTCTGCCCCCTTGCCTGTGCCCACCATCACTGAGGTTGGCGTGGCAAGGCCTAAAGCGCAAGGGCAGGCGATGACCAGGACTGAAACTGCATTGATCAGGCCGGCTGTGAAGTTGCCGAAGCCGAGATACCAGATGAGGAAGGTCAGGGCAGCGATGCCGATGACAGTCGGGACGAAGACCCCTGAGATTTGATCTGCCAGCTTTTGAATCGGCGCTTTGGAGCCTTGGGCTTGCTCCACCATCCTGATGATCTGGCTCAGAGCTGTATCTCTGCCCACTTTCGTCGCCCGGAATTTGAAGGCACCTGTTTTGTTGATGGTAGCGCCAACTACCTGATCCCCCACCTTTTTCTCCACAGGTATGCTTTCCCCAGTGAGCATTGATTCGTCTACTGAAGAATACCCTTCGATGATCTCGCCGTCAACTGGGATTTTCTCGCCAGGCCGGACTGCGATCACATCTCCCACCTGAACAAGCTCAACAGGCAGATCTTCTTCTTTGCCGTCCCGGATTACCCTAGCGGTTTTGGACTGCAAGCCCATAAGTTTCTTGATGGCTGCAGAGGTTCGCCCCTTGGCCACTGTTTCCAGATATTTCCCGACAGTGATCAGGGTGATGACCATGGCTGAAGCTTCGAAGTACAGATTGTGGTGGCTGCCTGGATGGGCAAAGAGGTTGTATAGGCTGTAGAAATAGGCAGCTGAAGTACCCATGGCTATTAAGACGTCCATGTTTGCCCCGCCACCGCGCAGGGCGTGGTATGCGCCGCGGTAATAGCGGAAGCCGATGACAAACTGCACTGGTGTGGCCAAAGCAAACTGGAACCAGGGGTTTGTGAAGATGCCGCCGTCTCGTCCTGTCATCATGAAAACCATGGTGACGAGAAAGGGTGCAGTGAGGATAGCGGAAACCAGAGCGATCCTTCCGACTGCCTTCAGCTCCCGATCCCGCTCAGGCTGCTCCTCCACCCCCTGCCTCACATACGCAGAATAACCTGCTTTGGCCACTATTTCCATTAACTCTTCAGGGGTGGTCTGGCTGCTGTCGTATTGGACAGTTGCGGTTTCCGCAGCAAAGTTCACTGCTGCCTTCTCTACCCCCTCGGCTTGGTTTAGAACTTTCTCTATTCTGGCTGCGCAGGCCGCGCAGCTCATCCCTTCCAAGCCCAGCTCCACAAGTTCCGGTGCCACATCGTAGCCTGCTGCTCTCACTTTCGCAATGATCTGATCCCGGCTGATCTTTTCCGGGTCGTAGACCGCCCTTAATATCTCTGCTGCCAAGTTCACATCTGCCTCAGAGACTCCCTCAAGGGCGGCCACTGCTTTTTGGATCCGGGCAGCGCATGCTGCACAAGTCATGCCCTTAATTTTAATGACAGTTTCAGACATGGTATCCCTCCCCAGCGGCAGAATTATGTGTTTCTCAATAATCTCTACTAATCAGATAGGCTTACTATGCTTAGCATACACTGTTAAAGGAGATTTGTCAAATCTCGGAAATTCTGCCGTTTGCTCCATTGCCAAGCGGAAATCTCAAGGCCCAAGATGGAGCCGGGTTGCTTTCGGATTGTTAGCAGCCCTCCTCAACTTGTTCCTAACCATCCGACAGTCTCACTTCCAGGGCCAGCTCCATCTTGAAATATACCCAAATCCTAAAATTCCTTCTTATAGCCCAAAAGCCTCATGGCATTGACGATCACTGCCAAGACGCTCAACTGATGGATGAACATCCCAAGGCCCAAAAAGACCTTGCCAACCAGCACTCCCAAAAGGAGCGCGAAGACCACTACCAAGGCAAAGACGACGTTTTGTTTGAGATTGGCCATGGTAACGCGGCTCAAAGCCAAGGCGTACGGGATCAGCTCTGGTTGGTCGTGGACAAGGGTCAGGTCTGCTGTTTCCACTGCTGCGTCTGTGCCGGCAAGGCCCATGGCAATCCCCAGATCTGCTCCTGCCAAAGCTGGCGCATCGTTAACTCCATCTCCCACCATGGCTACCTTATACCCTGCTTGCTGCAGGGCGCGTATTTCAGAGAGTTTCTGCTCAGGCAAAAGTTCCGCCCTCACCTGGGTTATCCCCAGCTCCTGGGCTATGGCCTCAGCGGTCTTTTGGTTATCTCCTGTGAGGAGAATGGTTTCTTTGACGCCCACCTTCTTTAAGTTGGTCATTAAATCCTTCACTTGCGGTTTTGGGAGATCTGCGATGCTGATTAGACCGCAAGCTTTGCCGTTTTTCGCTATCCAAACTATAGTTCTGCCTCGAGCCTCTTCAGCATCCGCAGCCTCTTCCCAAGCTGCGAGATCAATGTTGTGCTCTGCCAACAGCCGCCTGTTCCCTACCAGAAGGCTATTTCCCTCCACCTGCGCAACTACCCCCTGGCCTGGGACGGTCTGGAAGGAGTCTGGCTCCGGCAGCTCTCCGTCATATTCCCGTAGGATGGCTCCTGCCAGGTGGTGTTCGCTGTACCGCTCTGCTCCAGCCACCAGGCGCAGCAGTTCTCCTTTGTCTTCAGCGGTGTGAACTGCCACTACCTGAGGCTTGCCAACTGTCAGGGTGCCGGTTTTGTCGAAGGCGATGGCGTTTATGCGGCTGGCTTCTTCAAGGTGTATTCCGCCCTTGAAGAGCACACCGCGCCTGGCAGCATTGCCTATGCCCGCTACAAAGGAAACTGGGGCAGCGATCACCAGCGCTCCTGGGCAGGCTATTACCAGCAGCGTCAGCGACAGCCTCAAATCGCGGCTGATGGCAAGGGCAAGAACTGCCAGGATAATGATGCCTGGGGTATAATAGCGGGCGAAGCGTTCCAGGAACTGCTGGGCTGGTGCTTTTGCTTCCTGGGCCTCTTCTACAAGGTGGATGATTCTGGAGTAGGTTGTGTCTTTTCCAACCTTCTGTGCTTCGATTTCCAGATACCCTAATTCCACAATGCCTCCGCTTTCCACTTTATCTCCTGCTGCTTTTTCCACTGGAATGGACTCGCCTGTGATCACAGCCTGGTTTACAGCAGCCTGGCCTGCTGTCACCACTCCGTCCACTGGGATTTTCTCCCCAGGCCTGACGATTACCACCTCACCGACTTCAACTTTTCCTGCGGGAATCTCTACTTCCTGACCATCCCGCACCACTTTGGCTGTTTTGGGTGCAGAGGCCACGAGAGTCTTCAGTGCGCCCCGGGTTTTATCCAAGGTGAGCTTCTGCAGGTATTCGCCGAAGGAATAGAGGAAGGTGACCACTGCTGCTTCCCAGAATTCGCCGATGAGGGAAGCGCCGATGGCTGCAATGCTGACAAGGGCTGGGATTCCCACCACCTTCCAGCGCAGCTGCCGGAGGGCAGTCTGGAGTATGGGCAGGCCTGAGATCAAGGTGACAGCAATAAAGAGAAGCTGGCTCCAAAAGTCTATCCCCAGCTTGCCCAAAAACCAGGCGATAGCCAAAAGCACTCCGGCTAAAAGAGAATTCCATTTTTTGTCAAAGAAAGCTCCAATCCCGCGGGGGACGGAGCTATTCCGTTTGGTCACAGCTTTCACCTCGTTATTCCAAGACCTCAAAGCCCATATCTTCAATGAGTTCCCGCAGCTCTTCTTCTGTGACCTGGTCCGGGTCGTATTGGACCTCCACCCTGCCTGTGGCAAAATGCACCTTTGCTTCTTTTACCCCTGCTTTTTTCGCTAATGCATCCTGTACCTTCCCTGCGCAGGTTGGACAAGACAATCCTTCCAGTCTCAGCGTTAATTCAGTCATTTTACGCACCTCCTAAATTAATTAACTTTAGTGTTCCCTGGTCAAGCTTGCTTAATTATTACTTAGTAGCTTAGTTTTATTATAACATGAAAAAATTTCCTGTCAAGCCCTTTTTACCGTTTGGAAACAAAAGGGTTGTCCCGGATGTAATAGCGAAGTGGTTTTTCTGCCCATTCCTCTGCATAATCAACACCGATCCTGGGCCTTGCCACTATCTCCCCCGGCTCTATGCTGCTGCCTTCTACGATGAAGACAGCGTCTGCCAAAAGGTCTGCACCGTTGAGCTCTCTTGTGATCCCTAATGCCTGAGCCAGCCTGCCTGGTCCTGAGGTGAGGAGCTTTTTCTCGGCATTCTTGCGCCTTTCGGCCATCAGTTCCAAACCACTCAGGGGCTCCAAGGCCCTGACGAGGACGGCCTGTGGGTTTTCCTTCTCTCCCACCACCACATTGAAGCAGTGGTACATGCCGTAAATGAGGTATACGTAAGCATGGCCTGGGGGACCGAACAGCACCTCGTTCCGCTTCGTTCTCCTGCCGCTGAAAGAGTGGGCTGCTTTATCTGCTGTCCCCAGATAGGCTTCGCACTCTACAATGATCCCGCTGGCCTCGCCCTCTGGAAGGCAGGTCACCAGTACCTTGCCGAGGAGGTCTTTGACGACAGCTTGGGCATCTCTGGCGTAGAAATCTCTGGGCAGTTTCTGCAAACCTAATCACCTGTTTTCGCGATCTGCAAGTGGATAAGCTGGTTATCAAAGATTAAAGCTCTGCCTGCAAGGCTTTTGCCCTGCAGGGAAAATGCCTTTCCGCTGCCCACTGTCGGGCAGGGCTTGATCTTTATTGTTTCCAGCTGGCCGAATAAATCTACTTCTGGTTTGAGCTGCTTCTTCAGATACTGCTGGTGTTTGGCCACAAGCAGGGGCCACATCTGCGCTGCCAGGCGCTGCATGGGTATGATGTCCAGAGCAGCACCAGATGCTACACCTATACAGCCCACCTGCCAAGGCAGACATCTTAAGTCCTGACAGGTAGTTTGGTTTTCTTGGCGCTCAACTAAATAATCGGGAGGGATATGGATTTCACGCTGCGGCGGACCTAAAAGGCTTGCTTTTATCTGCCAGCTCCCAATCAGAGTTTCGCCTGCCAGAAGCAGGACTGGTTCATAACCTTTGTTGGCAACTGTGAGCAAGCCTTCCTTTTCCCTGACCATCACACTGCCCGCCTGCAGCGATTCAGTGAAAGATGAAACCTTTGTTTGAGGCTTCTCCAAAAGGAGAAGTCCGCTGTCCAGGTTTTGAACCTGTAGGTTGTTCAAGATGGAAAGGATTTTCTTCGTGTTCACTTTTACCCCCCAGTTCCAGCATAACATACCGGGAGGCAAATGTACTGTCAGCTGTAGCGGTCCAAGATCCGCTGGTAGCTTTCTATCAGTTCGTCGCGAAGCTTTTTGGGTTCCAAAACTTCAGCTGATGCTCCGAAACTGCGGAGCCAGACCTTGATTTCGCTCAGTCCGGCTACTTGGTCTGTATAGATGTAGGTTCTGGAAGACTCCTTTTCCAGTTTTGCCTGAGGACGATCCTGAGTTTCTCTTCTGACGCGGCTGATTACGTTGTAATCGTCGTAAAAGCGCACCACCACATCGTGTTTTTCAGCTGCAACCTGTATGCCCCAAGCATAGGCGAAGTGTTTTTCCAGGCAAAAATCCTGATAATTATTTTCAGGCATGGGGCCGATTTCCCGGATAGCCTCTATTCGTTCAACCCGAAAGTGGCGGTATCCCTGATCTGCAGGGGAAAACGCCACCAGGTACCAGGCGCCATGGCTCCAGCAGTATACCAAACCAAGGGGATCTATCGCCCGTCTGCTCACCTCTCCTTTTTGGTTTTTGTACGTCAGATCAAGTCTGCGGTTTCCGCAGTAACCTACTAGCTCATAGAGCAATTCAGCTGGCTGCAGTTCATCCCAGGGTGGTTTGTGGCCTTTGAACAGACGCCGTACCCTGTTAATTCGAGGAAGGTTTTCCACATTTGGAACAATCGCTTTTATCAGGCGCTCGCTGATGGAGCAAATTACAGGATCGTCTTGTCCTTCTTCCAGGCAGTCCAGCAGCTCCACAGCTTCTTTAACGGTCAGCTGAAAAGCCGGCTGGAAATCTTGTTCTTCGTAATACCAATATTCTGGCTGGTCGTCGTTTTCGCTGTCAGAATAAATGGGGAAACAGTAGCTTAATTTTTCCAGATCGTCATTTACTATTTCGACAGGCGCTCCGCACAGATAAGCCAGTTCTTGGGTAGAAAGGGCTTGTGCTGCACTTAGTACTGTGATAAGCTGCCCCAAACGGATCATACGATCTTTTGCCATTATCTTACCTCCCCGTAGCGGGCAAGTGCCTGCTTCACACTTTCTATCAGTTTTTCCCGTAATTCTTGCGGTTCAATGATTTCAGCAGAGCTGCCGAAACTGCGCACCCATACCTTGAATTCTTCCATGCCTGTAACCCAATCTTCATACAGCACCGAACCGTCTTCAAGTGGCGTTAGTTTTGCCTGTTCTCTCTCTGCAATTTCTCTTTTCAGGCGGGAGAGGACATTGAACTCATCGTAAAATTTGATTCGCACATATTGGACAGGCTCGTTCAGCATTATCCCCCAGGCAGAGAGATAAGTCTTTCGGAGATCAAAATCTTGAGGATATATAAATTTGTCTTCCAGGACACGAAATTCCTGAATGTTCTCCAAACGAAAAGTCCTTCTTTCCTGTGCTTTCCTGCAGAAAGCATGTAAATACCAGGCATCCTGGTGGTATGAGTAGATCACTCCTAAAGGTTCCACTTGACGTTTTTTATCGCGGTATACCAGTTCCACCACCTGTTCTTCCCAGCTTGCCTGTTCCAGGCGTTCTGCCATCATCAGTTCTCGCAATTGATGTTTTGCATTCTTGCCTTTGATGAAGATCTTTTGTTTTGTCCGTTTTGCCTGTTCCCAAGAGTACCATCTATATTTGCCCAATGCGCTGATCAAAGAATAGACAAGGGTGTTATAGAGGGGATTCTTTCCTTCTATTTCCTGCCGCAAGATGAGATAGGAAAGAAGTCTGCTGCCTTCTTCAACGTTTAGGTTCAGTTCTGGCAGCATGGCATCGCCCAAGGTTATATTTCCTTTTTCCTTTGCAAGGAATTTGAGTTTAATTAAATCTGCTATATCTTTGGTTACAGTGCCTTCAGAGCAGCCAAATCGATCAGTAATCTTTCTTTTAATAACGTCTTCTTCGTTGCAGCCGCTTGCCACGAGCTTTAATATCGCTATTCTGCGCACATCCGCAAACTTTGCTGCTTTCACCTGCTCCAGGCATTTACTCTGTACCAACTCCCAGCGATTGCCTGTGACCTTTATGTTATAGCCCATCTTCTCTAATTCTTGTTTATCTCTCCACACTGTGCGTTCCGAGATCTTGAATTTTTCCAGTAGTTCCTCCATATTCAATGGTCCAGAAGCAAGTGCTTTAATTTCTTCCTGTAGCCTTTCGTTCTTCTTCATTCTTTTCACCCTAATTTTCTGAAGTTGATTGTTGATTTTTCAATATCCCTATAACCAAAACATTCTATAAAAAGAGGGAATATCCTTTAGTTAGCGACAAAATACTGTTTTTTGCTTTTAAAACTAAATAAGAGCCGATTTTTCGGCTCTTATTTAGTCCGCGGTCCGACCGGCATGGGCGATAGCTTGGCGCTGGAAGTTCGCTGTGGGCCTGGCAGTGGGAACCACTAGCCAAAGGCAAGGGTGTCCATCGCGAGGTGGAATCTAAAGGAAGCCGAAGGCAAAGTCCCGACCCGATGAACAAGAACCGCATATGAGGCTGAATGGAGTGGACAAGTTTGCCACACAAAACGAAGTCCAACATCGCCCAAGCTCCGTTCAGTAGATACGGCGGGTACATGGAATGAAGGCTATCGCTCTTACCCGGGGAGGTCTGTCAGATACCCCACGAAGATTTATTTCGATAAGGCAACCCGTGCAGTAATACACCACTGAACCGCCAGAAGTCAGCAGAGGCCATAGTAGGCAGATAGTCGATGACATCTGCTGAAGGAGCGAACGTCAGGAGGTCTCGGAAGCTTGCGGTACTCGACGGATAAGCAAAGAAAGCAGAAAACCTCGCATGAGGGTTGTCCTTCAGAAAATAGAGTGGAGCCCAACGGTATGCAGGGAGCTCCGAACGTATCTGCGGCGTCCAAGAACGGAAGAGGCTACGGCAACGGGTATCAAAGATACTCTCTGGGCGCTTATTCTGGCAAACCGCTGTATTCCAGCCCGGTATGTACGGTGGCGTAGGAGGGGCGCCGGCTAAAGCCGCCCCCTATCCTAAATTATTCCCTTTAACCTACGCCTCCGCACGGGAGGCGACCGGAGCATATTAGATGGATTTGCCTGATCGCAAAAGGTTTCAATCCACGCCTCCGCACGGGAGGCGACTGTGCTTTCGGTATGTTATAACGTTTATACATCCGTGATCGTTTAAGACCGGGTTTTTGTTGATATATCAATCAAAAGTCGTGTTTCTCAATCCATGGCGTAAGTATGGATTCTCTGTTCATATTTGGGTCTATTGCTTCAGCAACAAGCA
>Ga0209537_1001913_pt1 | contig 22053 bp, 22 predicted proteins | sample BioPla4DNA1_FD_187698 | JGI IMG/M metagenome (GOLD analysis project Ga0209537, IMG submission 187698) | Biogas fermentation microbial communities from Germany - Plant 4 DNA1 (SPAdes) (version 2) | ecosystem: Engineered > Bioreactor > Anaerobic > Digestate | place: Bielefeld, North... | reverse complement strand
ATCTGTATCCTTAACATCATTTCGGGTTCTTTGGCGGGTCTGCCAAAATGCCTGCAATACCGGTCTGCTAACAGTTCATTAACAAAGCTAAGATCAATGGCAGCATTTATCTGTTTTAGAATGTGATTATCGGGTATCATCTGGTATAATGCGTAGTAGAAGCTACTTTGTTTAAAGGTGTTTTCAACTAACATAAAAAGCATTCCCTCCCAAGTGTAATGTGTTTTTGGCTGACTTAATTATACTACAGGAGGGTATGCTTTTTATTTTTTATTCGGACTTTTTCAGTGGTCTCGGACCGTCCCCATCTGTCACCCCCCATCTAGCCCCGGGTCAATTCCTGCAACAAGGCGATTCTTCTCCGGTCAAGGGCTTCGAAGTCCATTTTGCTGGCATAGAGCCGTTTGAGGGCTTTCAATTCCCGGTTGGCCTCCGCCAGTTTTTCCTGCGCTCTGCACAGGGATTCTTTATACTTGTGTTCGGCCAGACTATAACCCTGGATGTCCTTTAGAATGTCGAAGTTGTCCAATACAGTTTCGGTGTTGATAACCTTATCCCAGGGCTTTAAATTGAGCTGCAAACCGCCGCCATCTATTACCGCAGCGCTGTAAGCGGGGAGGATGATCAGGATCAGGCTCTCGTACTCCAAGCCGCAATGGTAGTATTCCACGCTATCACCCTGCTGCCTGGCCTTCCTGGCGATTTCCACCAGTATGGTCGACTTGCCGCTGCCGGCCGGACCGGTCAGGATAAAACGCTGCCTGCAATCCGAGCTGATCGCTTCTACATAATCAACATATCCTTCCGCAGTCATGGCCCTGGCAAAGAAATGCCTTTCGCCGTTGCGCGGGCGGGTAACTTCACTATATACTCGCTCTGCCAGGCTGTACAGCTGCTGCATGTTGTGGCGGGCCACCGCCGGTTTCTTCATCTCCCGCCTGGTCTGAGCCGCGGTCAGCAGGTGTTCCCCTGCTTCCCGGTGCAATTTTTCCCATTGATCGAAATGCTTTATTATCTCCCCGGCATGCTCTTTGATAAGTGCGCTATTCAGGTAATCGCTGAGATTGATGATCTCCCCGCTGATATGCGGATAGCGCGGTTCCAGGCAAACCGGGCTGCTGCCGTTGACTACCGCCAGATCCAGCTGGGGAAAATAAACCCCTTCGGGATTGACCGCATCAGCCGCCGAAATCCAGTATTCCAGCTCATAGCCCAGTTCTGACATGGACTCCCCCAATAAGCGGATAAATGTGGCTTTCCCGGTCCCTGCAGCCCCTTTGAGAATGTAGACTCGACTGATACCGGTCAACAGCTCAGGCAGGCAGCTGACATAACCCTGGTCGGTAAACGTGCTGGTAAGCATATACTTGGTCTTGCCCCTGTAAAACAAGTCCAGGCCCCTCTCCTAGTGGATTTCTATAGTATATTCGCCAGGTGAACCTTTGGTTAATGAAGCAGTCATTCCGAGGGCCATTTTTATTAAGTTCTAAGTACATCCCGGGTGCCCATCCAGATTACGATTTCATGGCCCAGAGGGGCAAATACAGCCGCCAGCCAGCTGATGACCGGGTAGTATGAGGCCATCAGCGACAGGATCAGGAGGATCAAGCTGTAAACCGCCAGGTTGCGGGCAGAGCGCACTACAGTGCGGCGAGGGGCGGTTTGGCTCGCTATCTCGCCATAGCCGAGTATGGCCAGTACGGGGAGCATAATATAAAGGCTATCCTCAGGCCGGGGAGGGTGACATTTTAGCAAAGGCCACCAGGAAGGCATAGTATGACCCAGGCCGTAATCGGAGGATGAACAGCTGACAACCAGCAGCAATGGCCAGAAGCGCTGCAACCTGAAAACCTGTACCGGCTGGCCCGCTTTCTTGAAGCTTACCAGCTGCGCTTGAGTGCTGCCATCAGCCAAAATCAAACCGCTTTCGATAAGGTGCAGGATGGCTATCAGGCCGGTTAGGTGTGGAACGCAGTAATCTGAGTTTGAAGCCATGAGGCTGAACAAGGCCAAAAGGCCGCCAGCATAGGCAAAGCAGATAAAACGGGTATTGAACAAGGCCAATCCCAGGGCAATCAGCCATAAGGCCAGGATATTCAGCCTGCGCACATCGATTCCCGCCACCACCAGGAGGGAACTGCCCAGGAGCCCTGCAGCAAGGCCTATTAAGGCGGAAAAGCCGGCCGACTTAAGCAATACGGATTTGTCGGCCTGGGGCTGTTTTCGGCCATAAGACCAGCTGATGGCAAAGAAAATGGCCACATAGAGGGCAACAAAAAAAGGCGAGGATATAGCGTCAAACCATACTCGCCCCATTTCCCGCCAGATGCTTAAGACAGAATGCAAGCACTACACTCCTTTGGGCGAAACGAGCCCCAAAGCGAGGTGCCGGCACTAATGTATATTATGATTGTTTTTGCAGCTTCTCCTTTAACACGTTTATGGCTTTGGTGAGTTGTAAATCCTCGCTGCTGTCAGGGTCGTTTTGCACCTCATAATCAGGGGTGATTCCGACTTCATTGATGTCTCTGCCGTTGGGGGTATAATACTTCTGAGTGGTCAGTTTAAGGGCTCCGCCGTCATGCAGGGGAAACACGGTTTGCACCAGGCCTTTACCAAAGGTTTTGACCCCCACCAGTTCAGCCCGCCGGTTATCCTGCAGTGCGGCTGCCAGTATTTCCGCAGCGCTGGCGCTGTCCTGATTCACCAGGACCACCAGGGGGATATCCACTTTGCCGGACGAGGCTTTGTACACCTGTTGATTGCCCTTATTGTCGGCGGCCATAACCACGGTGTCGCCGTCCAGAAAAATTCCGGCGATATCCAAGGCCGTATTGAAATCCCCACCGCCGTTATACCGCAAATCGAGAATGATACCTTTAACCTTATCCCCGTTGATCAGCTTTTCCACACTGGTAGCCACTTCATTGGCCGACTGGGCGTGGAACTGGTTCAAACTTATATAACCAATACCGGCGGCTTCATCCAGGATTTGGTCCTCCACCGAAGGCACATTTATTATCTCCCGCACTATAGTGAAGTTGAGCTCCTTGCCTTCAGAGTCCCGGTATACACCCAGCTCCAGCTTTGTTCCGGGGTCGCCGCGCATCAGCTGGACGGCTTCATCAGAGGTCATCTTCATGGTGCTCTGGCCGTTGATGCGCACTATTATATCCCCGTGTCTGATCCCTTCCTTGTAAGCCGGGGTCCCCTTGATGGGGGAATATATCATGATACGGCCTTGATTGTCCTGACCCACATAAACCCCGATACCGCCGAACTTGGCTTCCAACTTGACCTTGAGATCCTGATAGGTTTGTTTGTCGAGATACCTGGAATACGGATCATCCAGGGCCTCAACGATACCAGCCCCGGCACCTTCAAGCATGCGTGCCGTATCGATCTGGTACAATGACTCGGTTTTTATCAAACCGATGACACTGAACAATGTTGCCAGGCCAGGCCCGCTGGTGGCCAGGAGGGCAATGGTACAAATAACCGTCACCACGCCGATAGCAGAAAAAAAGATGTTAAGCCCCCGTAACCAGTTGTTCTTTTCCCTGTTCAAATCGTCACCACCAATATCATTCTATTGCCCTTAAGACACCAATATGTTAATTTCGCAGCTAATAATACGAATGCAGCTAAAATGCTTCACGCCCCACCCGGGTCAAGATATTTTACTGCATTGCTCAACTCAGCGGTTGATGTTGAAGAACTATAGGCAGCATACATCATATACACCGGCAATAGCAAAGTATACCACAGATAATGCCAACAGAACCAGCCAAAAAACTGCTCTTTACGCTATTGAACTGGTTTAAATGCACCCGCAGGCAATACTCAAGCGGTACATTAACACCGGATTAATATCCAGAAATATAATACCACAGTTAGGCTTAAGTGATAGATTTTTACACATAAAAGGACAGGGACCGCCCTGCGTTCTCCAGCGGCAAGGCAATACCTGTCCTTGAATAGGCTATACTATATGCCTCAAAACGCTGCTTTTTGCGTGCTCTTGTATAATTTCCGGCCTGTACTGCTATATATATTGGCGCGGATTGGTGTGCTGCCCGTTTATGCGCACCTCGAAGTGCAGATGAGGTCCGGTGCTCCAACCCGTGCTGCCCACTTTGCCGATGGTCTGTCCCTTTGTCACGCTTTGGCCATTGCTCACCAAAATGCTGCTCTGATGCCCGTACAGAGTGGATAGCCCTTTGCCGTGATCGATTATTACGGTCTGGCCATAAGCCCCCATCCATCCGGCAAAAATCACTGTACCGCTGTCAGCCGCAACTATTTTGGCGCCCATAGGAGCCCCTATATCCATGCCGGTATGGATTTTCTGGGTTTTGAGTATGGGATGGTAACGCATCCCGTAAGGCGAGGTTATGGTGGTATAACCCGGGGCAGGCCAGGTAAAAGCCCCGGTTCCCAATTGATCGCCGGACTGTGACCTGCGGATTAAGGCTTCTATCTCGCGCGAAGCCGCTTCCAGCTCAGCCAGGGCCTTCTCGTAAGCCGCTTTCTCATTATTGATGTCGTTCAGAACCGCTTTTTTCGCACTCTGTTGCTCGGCGAGCGCGGCTTTTTGGCTTTTTAGCTCTTCCCGGGAGGCGATCAGGCGGTTTTGCTTTACCTCCAGATCGCTCTTTTTCTGGTTCAGTTCAGCCCGCTTCTGATTGATGGAATCAATCAGTTCCATATCGCCCTCAATAATGTATTTGAGCATATCATAGCGGGTAAGAAAATCCTTGATATCCGTCGATGCTAACAGAACCTCCAGATAAGAAGCCTGTCCGCCCTGTTCGTATACATATACCAGCCTTTCCGCGAGGATCTCCACCTGCTTGTCCAGTTCCTCTTCCTGGCGGCTGATTTCCTCCTGGGTCCGCTCAATTTCCTTTTCCAGCTGCGAGATATCTTTATTGAGGGCATTGATTCTATCTTCCGTGTACTTGATGCTTTGATCCAGGGTGGCAATTTCCTGGGATACGGAGCGTTGTTTTTGCCGGGCGGCATTTATGTTGGCTTGCTGCGCATTAATCTTCTGGTTTATATCCTGCAGCTTCCTTTGAGCCTCTTCCAATTCGCTGGCATATACCGGAATGATAGTGCCAAGGATAAACATCAATCCCATCATAATGGCTATCAAACGCTTATTCTTGGACATATGCAAATAGGCCTCCTTCAGCAAATTATCTTATTAAACCAGCTGACCCCGAAATCAAACGTCGAGAAAACGGTTCAGCGAGATATATGTGCCCAAAACACCCAGTACGGCCCCGATCACCACCAGGCCGGCGTAAACCTGCAGCAACAAGGCGCGGTTGGAAAGCACCGGCACAAAAGGCACTGACTGTATGGAGCCGATAAAGGTCTCATAGCCTATGGCCAGTAACAGTATGGCGATCAGAGATCCCATAGTCCCCAGCAGTATGCCTTCAATGAAAAACGGCCAGCGCACAAACCAGTCGGTAGAACCGATCAGCTTCATCAAGTATATTTCCTTACGGCGCGAAAATATGGCTAAACGGATAGTCGTCGCGATCAAGAAAACCGCCCCCAGTGAAAGCAAGACGATAAAGGCCAGGCTTAAAATGCGAACCCATCTGGTGGCTATAAACAGGTTGTGCACCATCTCTTTGCCGTAGTTGACCCGATCGATTCCGGGCACCTGCTCAACTTGCTGCGCTATCACTGGTACATCGTGGGGATCCAGGGCTTTGATCTCATAGCCGTCCGGCAGCGGGTTTTTACCCATGGTCTCTTTCAGATTGTAGCGATCCTTCCCGTAGCTGTCCTGCAAGTACTGCAGGGCTTCCTCGCGGGAAACAAAGCGTACCGTATCCACCCCGGGTATGGCTTCCAGTTCCTCTTTGATCTGGCTGATCTGCTCCTGGGTCAAATCCTTGTTAAGATAGGACATGATTTCCAGGTCTGATTCCAAACGGGTAATAAAGTGACTGGCATTGAGGGTAGCCAGAACCGCCATGCCCAGAATCAGAATGCAGATAGCCACAGTACTGATGGTAGCCAGGGAAAGCAGGCGGTTGCGTCCCATGGATTGCAAGGCTTCCCGGCAGAAATACCGGATATTCCTCAACATACCAAATACTCCCCGGGCGCATAGTCCGCCACTACTCGGCCCTTTTCCAGCAAAATCACGCGTTTGCGAGCTGCTTTCACCAATTCCCGGTCGTGAGTGGCCATGATAACAGTTGTTCCTTTACGATTTATATCGATAAGCAAATCCAAAATCTCCAGCGAAGTGTCGAGATCCAGATTGCCGGTAGGTTCGTCGGCAATAAGTAAAAGGGGTTGGTTGGCCAAAGCCCGGGCAATACCGACCCGCTGCTGCTCACCGCCGGACAGCTCGTCAGGAAAGGAATTCTCTTTGCCCTGCAATCCTACCATTTTCAATACTTCAGGCACACGTGCTCTGATATCCCGGTTGGGCTTGCCTACCACCTCCATGGCAAAGGCTACGTTTTCATAAACGGTTTTTCTCTCCAGGAGCTTAAAGTCCTGAAAAACGATGCCCATCCCCCGCCTCACCCGGGGAACATCGCTGGGCTTCATGCGGATGAGACTGCGATCGGCGATAAAAATCTGGCCCCGGGTAGGTTCCTCCTCCCGGAACATCATTTTGATTATGGTCGATTTGCCTGCACCGCTCGGTCCCATCAAAAAAACAAATTCACCGCGATCTATCTTAAGTGAAACATCATCAAGCGCTTTGCCTTTGGGATAAACCTTGGAAACATTGTAGAACTGAACTAACACCAGACTTCCTCCCAGAAAAGTTAAAAACCACCTCTGGAGGTGGTTCTACAATAACAGTCATAATTCCTCTAGAAATTTATTTTTTTCTCATTAAATCCCGGACATTATTCACTATTTTTTCCACCGTTAGGCCATAGTATTGCAGGAGTTCATCCGGTCCGCCGGACTGGCCGAAGCTGTCGTTGATCCCCATCCTGATCACCGGCACCGGGTATTGGGCGCATACGGTCTCACAGACTGCACTGCCCAGGCCGCCGATAATGCTGTGTTCCTCGACGGTCAAAATGGCCCCGGTTTCCCGGGCTAATTCGATGATAATGGCTTCATCCAGAGGTTTGATGGTATGCATATCAACCACCGCCACCTCAATGCCTTCCTGAGCCAACTGCTGGGCTGCTTCCAAAGCCTTGCCGACCATGATCCCGCAGGCGATGATAGCCGCATCCTTGCCCCGGCGCAGCCGGTTGGCCTGCCCTATCTTAAAAGGGCTATTCTCCTGATATATCACCGGTACCGCCGGGCGGCCCAAACGCAGGTAGGCCGGCCCTTTGATATCGTATATGGCGAAAACCGCCTGGGCCGCACTAACCCCGTCGGCGGGAACAACTACGGTCATATTGGGCATACTGCGCATCAGGGCTATATCTTCGACACTCTGGTGAGAGCCCCCGTCCTCGCCGACGGTTATGCCGGCATGACTAGCACACAGCTTAACATTCATGTTGCTGTAAGCAACTGAGTTGCGCACCACTTCAAAAGCCCGCCCGGTGGCGAATATGGCAAAAGTGCTGGCATACACCGTTTTGCCGGCACTGGCCAAACCGGCCGCCATGCCCACCATATTCTGCTCGGCAATCCCCGCATTGATGAACCGCTCCGGAAATTCCCGGGCAAAATCGGCGGTTTTGGTTGATTTGGACAGATCCGCATCCAGCACCACAACATCCTGATGCTGTTTTCCCAACTCTACTAAGGCCTTTCCATAGGCATCCCGGGTAGCTATTTTTTTCAACCCATATCCTCCTCATACTTATAGACAGTTGACAATAATGTTAAAACTGCCAAGTTTTTGCTCATTTACATATCCAGTTCCGCCAGGGCCCGGGCGATTTCCTCGCCTTTGGGAGCAACCCCGTGCCATTCCACCTTGTTCTCGATAAAAGAACAGCCTTTGCCTTTGACGGTTCGGGCGATAATCGCCGTAGGCCTGCCTTTTACTACTCGGGCGCAGTTCAAGGCCTCCAATATCTGGCGCATGTCATTGCCGTCTATCTGCAGGACTTCCCAGCCAAAAGCGGCGAATTTGGCGGGGATAGGCAGCGGTGACATGACCTCGGCTACCGGCCCATCTATCTGCAGTCCGTTGAAATCTATGAAAGCCACCAGATTGTCGAGGCGGTAGTGAGCAGCTGCCATAGCCGCTTCCCATACCATGCCTTCCTCCAGTTCCCCGTCTCCCAGAAGGCTGTAGACCCGGTAATCCTTGTGGTCCATCTTGCCGGCCAAAGCCATCCCTACCGCCCAGGATATGCCCTGCCCCAGCGATCCGGTAGTAGCATCAACCCCGGCCAGCTTGCTGCGATCCGGGTGTCCCTGCAGAGGGCTGCCCAGCTTCCTCAGGGTCTGCAGGTATTCAGTGGGGAAATAGCCCCTTTCGGCCAGAACCGCGTACAGCAATGGCGCGGCATGGCCTTTGCTGAGCACAAAGCGATCCCGCTCTTCCCAGTCGGGTCTCTGTGGTTCAATATCCATCTCCCAGAAATAGAGCGCAGTCACAATATCGGCTGCCCCCAGCGAGCCTCCGGTGTGGCCGGAGCCGGCTTCTCCCAGCATGGCGATAATCTGCCGCCGCACCTTCCTGGCCTGTTCCTGAAGCCGCTGTATTTGCTGTTGGTCTATGTGTTTCACCCTAGCCACCTCAATTATTATTGTGCCTTCCTGGCCAAACAAGCGTAGATAAAATCATCGATTTTGCCGTCCAGGACCGCCTGCACATTGCCTTCCTCCATCCCGGTGCGATGATCCTTGACCAGGCTGAAAGGGTTTAAGGTATAGGTGCGAATCTGGCTGCCCCAGGCTATTTCTTTATGGTCTCCTTTAAGGTTTTCCAGGTTTTCTTCCATTTCTTTCTGTTTCAATTCATACAGCCGCGCGGTAAGTATCTTCATGGCTGCCAGGCGATTGGCATGCTGGGAGCGTTCATTCTGGCATTGCACCACTATCCCGGTGGGGAGATGGGTGATGCGCACCGCTGAATCGGTTTTGTTGACGTGCTGACCGCCGGCCCCGCTGGAACGATAGGTGTCTATGCGCAGCTCCTCGGGATTGATCTTTATTTCTACCTCTTCGCTTATTTCCGGCAACACATTTACTGAGGCAAAAGATGTATGGCGACGCCCGGAAGCGTCAAAAGGCGATACCCGGATAAGGCGATGGACCCCCTGCTCGCATTTCAGCTTGCCATAGGCATAATCCCCTTTAACCAGGAAGGTCACGCTTTTGATCCCGGCTTCGTCCCCGGGCAGCAAATCCAGTAGCTGCACCTGATAACCGCTGGCTTCAGCCCAGCGGGTATACATCCGCAAGAGCATTTCCACCCAGTCCTGAGCCTCAGTGCCTCCCGCTCCGGCATGCAGTGAGACTATGCCGTCACTCTTATCATGCTCGCCGGAAAACCAAATCAGCAGTTGATAGTCCTGGAAACGGGCCCAGAGGTCTTCCAGTTCCCCGGCTACCTCATGAAAGAGCTGTTCATCCCCCTCGTTGTCAGCCATTTCCAGCATGTCGTTTATATAACAGGCTTCGCTCATAAAGGTCTGGTAACGATCTACTTCTTCCTGCAGGTTTTTTATCTGTTTGAGAATCCTGTTGGCAGATTGATGATCATCCCAGAAGCCGGCCTGAGCAGTCTGTTTTTCCAGCTCAGCTATCTGCTCATTCAGTTTATCAATGTCAAAGGGAAGTCCCCATTTCAGTTAAGCGCGTAATAATCTCCTGGCAGGTTGACTTGGGATCCTCCAGCAAATTCGTTCCCTCCTCCATAACTTCAGCCACTCTCATAAAACCACCGGTGGTTTCCGGTGGTTGATCTGTGTCTGTGATTGTCTTAAAGTTAGCAGTTTTAAAGCCTTTATGCAAGCGAGTGTCGCAACCCGGCTGCAGGTCCATGTGTTAATGAAGCAGTTAAGGGCAAAATGCCGGCAGCCATGCCGCCAGGCTCATTACCCGGCTTCTCTTCCACAGCACTGCTTGTACTTCTTGCCGCTGCCGCAGGGGCAGGGTTGATTGCGCCCCACTTTTTTGCTGCGTACTGGCTTGCGGTCGCTCTCCTGATTGCTGCCGCTGTAGGCCACGGCTTTATGCTGTTCAGGTTCTTTAACCACTTTGACCCGCAGAATAAAGCGCACCACATCTTCCTTGATGCTGTAAACCATGGCCTGAAAGGCTTCATAAGCCTCATAGCGGTATTCCACCAGGGGGTCCTTTTGGCCGTAAGCCCGCAGTGATATGCCGTTGCGCAGCTGATCCATAGCATCGATATGATCCATCCACTTCTGATCAATGATGTGCAGCAGTATACGCCGTTCCAGTTCCCGCATGGTTTCTGCGCCCATTTCAGCCTCGCGGGCTTCATAGAGACGGTGGGCCTGTTCCTTTAAGAACTCCTTGACCGCTTCCCGGGTCTGCCCGGCCAAATCCTCGGCTTTAAAAGCAGGTGCGGGAATGACATGCTGATCCAGATAGGTCAGCAAACCGTGCAAATCCCATTCATCAGACCATTTGTTATCCCCGGCAAAGGATTCCACCACTGTATCGATAACATCATCGATCATGCTGGAAACCGTCTCTTTCATGTCTTCGCCGAAAAGAACCTTTTTTCTCTCCCCGTAGATGACCTCTCGCTGCTGATTAATAACATCATCATATTCCAGGACGTTTTTCCTGATGCTGAAGTTGCGCGACTCCACCCTTTTCTGCGCGTTTTCCAGCCCTTTGCTGACCATATTGTGCTCAATGGGCATATCATCATCCATTCCCAGGCGATCCATTATGCCTTCAATGGTTGCACCGCCGAACAGGCGCATCAGATCGTCTTCCAAAGAGACATAAAAGCGGGACAGACCTGGGTCGCCCTGGCGGCCGGAGCGGCCGCGCAGCTGGTTGTCAATGCGCCTGGCTTCATGGCGTTCGGTTCCCAGTACATACAGTCCGCCCAGCTCTTTGACCCCTTCTCCCAGCACAATATCGGTGCCGCGTCCCGCCATATTGGTGGCGATGGTCACTGCTCCAGGCTGACCGGCCTGGGCTATTATCTGGGCTTCTTTTTCATGGTGCTTGGCATTTAAGACCTGGTGCTTTATCCCCCGCTTGCTGAGCATGCTGCTCAACAGCTCGGACTTTTCGATGGAAATAGTGCCAACCAGTATAGGCTGTCCGGCCCGGTGGCGTTCCACAATATCCTCAATGACCGCCTTGAACTTGCCGGCCTCAGTACGATATATCACATCGGGCTTATCTTCCCTGATCATCGGCTTATTGGTGGGGATGACCATAACATCCATGCCGTATATTTTGCGGAACTCTTCTTCCTCAGTCTTGGCCGTACCGGTCATACCGGCCAGCTTGCGGTACATGCGGAAGTAGTTCTGAAAGGTGATGGTGGCCAGAGTCTGTGATTCTTTTTCGATTTTTACCCCTTCTTTGGCCTCTATGGCCTGATGCAAACCATCGCTGTAGCGGCGGCCGAACATCAAACGCCCGGTAAATTCGTCCACAATGATAACCTGCCCGTCTTTGACCACATAATCGCGATCCCGCTTCATGAGGGCATGGGCTTTCAAGCCCTGATTGATGTGATGGGCCAGTTCCATGTTGTCGGAAAGGTTATCGATGCCAAAGCCTTTCTCTACCTTGCGCACCCCTTCCTCAGTCAAAGTCACCAGGTGGGCCTTTTCATCGACGATATAGTCTTCATCCACCTTGAGGCGGGGCACAAATTTGGCGATCTGATAATATAGCTGAGTAGGCTTGTCGCCTTCCCCCGAGATAATCAGCGGGGTACGGGCTTCATCGATCAATATGGAGTCAACCTCGTCGATGATGGCATAATGCAAATCCCGCTGCACCATGTTCTCAGCCGCTATGACCATGTTGTCGCGCAGATAATCGAAGCCCAATTCATTGTTGGTTCCATAGGTGATATCGCTCAGATAGGCCTGTTTTCTTTCCGCATTGCTCAGGCCGTGTACGATTAAACCCACCGTAAGCCCGCAGTAGTTATAAACCGGGGCCATCCAGTTGGCATCACGACTGGCCAGGTAATCGTTGACGGTCACGATATGCACCCCTTTGCCCTCCAGGGCATTGAGGTAGGCCGGCAGGGTGGCCACCAGGGTTTTGCCTTCCCCGGTCTTCATCTCCGCGATGCGGCCATCATGCAAAACCATGCCACCGATGAGCTGCACATCGAAATGGCGCATGCCCAGGGTACGCCGCGCCGCTTCCCTCACCAGGGCAAAGGCTTCCGGCAGAATATCATTTAAGCTTTCGCCATTCTCCAAGCGCTGTTTGAATTCTTGGGTTTTAGCGGGAAAAGCCGCTTCCGGCAGGGCTGTCATCTGCGGCTCCAGCCGGTTGATTATCTCTACGGTTTTGCTGTACTTGCGTATTTCTTTCTCATTATCATCCAGAAGCTTCTTGAGAAAACCTTTTATCATCAGCCAAATACCTCACTTCAAAAAAAAGGAACCATACGGTTCCTCATTCAAGGGCACTCGATGTTTATATAGTAGCACTCTGCCGCCCCACGGGCAACTAATCAAACCAGGGCTCTATCAGGCCGTAATTACAGTCTTTGCGCTTGTAGACCACATTGACCTCCTCAGTTTTGGAATTGAAAAAGACAAAAAAGTTATGTCCCAGCAGATTCATCTGCATTATGGCTTCTTCCTCATCCATAGGCTTCAGGGCAAACCGCTTGGTGCGCACGATTTTAAACTGTTCTCCCGGGGCGTTATTTCCCGCCGGATTCTCCATCATGGCTTTCTTCAGGCCAGAAGCGCGGTGGCTTTTGATCAGTCTGGTTTTGTATTTATCCAGCTGTTTTTCCAGTTTTTCCTCCACCAGGTCGATGGAACTGTACATATCCTCGCTGGTTTCCTCCCCGCGCAGGATCATCCCGTTTAAGGGAATGGTCACCTCCACTTTGTGACGCTCGCCTTCTATCGACATAGCAACCTGGGCATCACGACTGTCATCAAAATACTTCTCCAACTTGGAAAGCCGCTTGGTGGTATACTCTTTGAGGGCGTCGGTTACTTCGATGTTTTTTCCTCGGATTTCGAACCTCATTCAACCACTCCTTTCCCGTTGTTACATCTATTGTACAATGGGCCTATTATTTTCACCAGTATATTGTCTATACTTTAGTTGTATACAACTGGGCGGCGAATATCCATAAATTAGAGAAAAAATAAACCGGGCATGATGCCCGGTTGGGAGTCTATTATAAAGCTGCCTGCCTTTGTTCCTGGAAGCACTGCAAGCAGTACACAGGCCTGTTTTCCACCGGCTTAAAGGGAACTTGGGTCTCAATTCCGCATTTAGCGCATGTGGCGTCAAACATCTCTCGGTTCTTGCCGTTGCGGGAATTTCTGCGCTGCATCCTGCATTCCCGGCAGCGCTTGGGCTGGTTTTCAAATCCCTTCTGATGATAGAACTCCTGCTCACCAGCAGAGAACACAAACTCCTGCCCACAATCCTCGCATATTAGGTTTTTGTCCTCAAACATGTGTAGAATCCCTCGCTTTTACTTTTTGATTGGTTTCGGAACGAGCATACTTCTTGACCCAGCATACTTAACAATCCGTAAAGCCTATTATATATGTTAGCAGTTAAAAAGGCAAGGAAAGCTCGATGCTCCTGGCTGCGGACAGGAAACCTGATGGGGCTTAATAGGCCTGCCCAGAAAAATGGGCTCTGGGATTAACCAGAGCCCGAGCTTTGGGGAGTTTAAATGTTATCTGAGCAACTGCAGCACATCTTGCGCTGCCAGTTGGCCTGAGCCAGCATGGCGGGTAGCAGCCTGTTTAAGGTTTTCATCCTGGTAAATGCATCTCCTTGTTCATGTCCAGGTCGCAGATGCGAAATTAAGCGGAATTAAGGTTGTACGAGGTACTCCCAGGTTGACGATGGTACGTTCCAAGCAGTTAAGCACGGCACCCCATATGGGCGGGATGTTGTCAATACTGCTGATAACCTGCCTGGTTTAGGTGATCCGCCTGCTTTTACCCTTTTCCCATATGGCTTTAAATAATATATCGACATTTATTCGGGAAATATTTACTATTTTCCCGAATAATTTAGTCCTTTAGTATATATTTGATTTCTACAGACTTCATGAACTGTGCTCTACAGTCAATCCAGCATCGGGGCTAAATGCGAATCAAAAGCGGGTGCCCTCACCACCCGCCCCGCACATATTCGTGGTTAAATTAACCGGGAGTGCATATACTTCCGGGACCGCCTCGAACTGAGCCGATCTGCCGGTACTGCAAGCAAAGAAGCAATCAACGGGGATAGTTTATTGAGAACGGCACGAACTCGCGTTGAGTAAAAACGATTATATGATAATTAACGGGCAGTATCCTCTATTCGGGCTTTATAAAGCTCATCCAGCAATTGCTGCTGTTCCGTCCCTGATTTTGTACCAGCGGCCTGCAGATTGGCGGACGCGACGGCCTGATAGATTTCCTGGCGATACACCCCGACCTCCACCGGGGCATCGATGCCGATCTGGATGTAATCCCCCTGCACGTCAATTACTGTAATCAGTATATCATCACCTATACAGATGCTCTGTCCCTTTTTGCGATTAAATACCAGCATGTTATCTCACCCCCTGAATGGGGCCTAAGATTGATTCTTCGAATAACGGGTATTTGCTATGATACCTTAATAGCCGGGGAATATACTGCATCCCCACCTGCCGGTCGAAGTTTATGATCACGGGTGCCATTAAATTGGCGGTGGTTTCGGCACATATCTCGGGTACAGTCAAAACCGCAAAAACATTGAGGTAAGCTTCACTGCCGACATTGATTTTCAGGCGTTGCAGGTCCCGGTCATTGAGCTCAATCTCATAGGCAGGGAAAAATGTAAATATATCTGCAAGAATAAAACAGAGTTGCTCATTGTTCACTGCTTGCAAATAGAAAAAAGGCGAGTCGGCTGCAAAAGGAATGATGACAAATTGCCGCTCCTCTTCAAAAGCCGGCAGGCCTTGCGGGAAACAGACAGTTTGATCGCCCTCGATTTCAATCTCTCCCAGGTACTTGCTCCTGATCTTTATAAAATTCACCTTTAAGTGTTCCTCCCCATTCACCTGGCTAAAATAATTGCGTTATTTAATATATCGTGCTCGACCCGCTGTAATCTTGATAGCAAACTATGTATCCGACCGCACTAACCGCTTATACAGCCCGGGATCCGGTCCGGCCTGGGTCTGGGGTTGTACCAGGCATAAAAAAGGCATCCTCCCATTGCTCCAATTCCGCAATGGCGATGCCCTCTTTACAGATTAAGCTATGCAATTCTTTAATACTTTTCTAAAAACCAGGTTTTTGGCAAGACCAGTTCAAGCTTTTAAACCGCCTGAGCAACCTGCAGTTATACCTGCTTAAGACATTGATTTATTAAGAAAGCTGCCTGCTAAACGAGATTATCCACTAGGACACGCTGTATCATCTTCTCCGCTATCTCATGGTCGGTTACCTTATAGCTCCCGGTGGAGATGCTTTGCTGCAGAGTGATCACTCTATCTAAACGTATATCATCGATCTGTTTGACTGCCAGCAGGGCTTTTTGTTTGAGCCGACCGGCCTTTGCAAGCCTTAATTTATCTTGTTTTTTGGCCGCGCTTTGACGTTGCCTGCCTGCTGCAGTTGATCTATAGTCACGCGCATAAATCCTGAGAATGATTTGTACCTGGGACTTCGATATGATCATATTTTGCACCTCAAACTTCGATCTATTCTTAAAATCGTAAAAAACCCGCTTATCTTAACCCTGGAAATGAGCTTCTATCAATATAATACTACATCTTTATGCCTGTAGCCCATTTTTTTAACTGCTTTTGTTAAGCTTATTCATGCTGCTTGCTCGGCTCTTTTCCTTACGTTCAAAATCCTTTGCCAGTCGCCCAGGTTATCACGCACACCCGTTCAGCCCCGGCTCGCAACAAGCTGCGCGTGCACTCCCGGGCTGTCGACCCGGTAGTATATACATCGTCGACCAGCAGGATTTTCTTTCCTTTTATCCGCTGCGGGTCACTCACCTTAAAAGCACAAAGCAGGTTCTTTTCGCGTTCCTCTCTGGTCAATTCCCGCTGCGCCGGGGTTTCTTTAACCCGCACCAAGAGGTTGCCGTTCATCGGCAGCTTTAAATGCCGGGCAATGTGCCTGGCCAAGAGCTCGGTCTGGTTAAAACCGCGCTGGGTTAAGCTGCCCAAAGAGGCAGGAACAGGAATAATCAGATCAATCGGCCAGAAGCGGGGCTCATTTTTTACCACTTCGGCCATCCATCGCCCCATATGCCCGGCCACGTATTTGCGCCCCAAAAATTTTAAAACCTTAATGGCAATCCGGTAGCCGTCTTTATCATACGGGCCTACAGCCCGGGCTATGTGAAAATCAGGGGGATTGGTCCGACAATCCTGACATAGCTTTTGTTCGGTTTCCAAATACTTACCGCATACATCACAAATCGGCAGGCAGGTTTGGGATGCTTGCATCTCCTGGGCACATTCGAGGCACCAGGGACGTCTGCTGCTGAACCTTCCCGGTGTTCTGCACACACAGCATACATTTTCAGGAAAAAGAATGTCCACTAAAAAATTTAACACCAAACCCCCCCTCCTTTCCAACCAAACATAGAAATAAAGCCGTATGGCTATTCAGCCCACGGCCGGGCATATATTAATCATAATACAGCTTTATTGGAAATTGTATGGTTAAATGAACTTCCGGAAAATACCGCAGTCTACATTATGAAGAGGGATTCTCCTGGCAAATCCAGATGAGCTGGCAGGAAAAAAACCGACCGTTCTCCTTTTCTGCGGCCGGTTTAATCTTTTCGTAACGGCGACCCCTTTTGCATCGTCTGCCCCCCTGTATGCTGCCTATGATCAAAGCCGCCATAATAACCACCCAAACAGAAAACACCAGCAGTTTTAAGAAGAAAGCCATTTTACATAACCTCCTTCAAGCCTGTTGGTACATAATATGCTATCTGGAGGCTGAATAATTCCTGCTATTGCTAGGCCTGGTCCTCTTCATAGGCCACTATGTCGTTTTTTAGGGCATAAACGGCCGCTTGCGTACGGTCTTTGACATTTAATTTGCGGAAAATACTGGTTAAATGATTTTTCACGGTTTTTTCGCTGATGAACAGGGTATCTGCCATATCTTTATTAGAACTGCCTTTAACCAGCAAAGCCAGAACATCTTTTTCCCGTTTGGTAAGCTTGACTTCGTCTTCTTTCTTCTCATTGCGGGTCAATTCTTTTACCAGGCGGTTGGCCACCCGGGGATGGATTATGATTTCACCGTTCCTGACCCGGTGAATGGTATCGATCAGTTCGTTGCCCGCCACATCCTTGAGAACATAGGCTGATACCCCGGCCCTGACCATTTCCACAACTTCTTCGTCCTCATAAATCGTCAGGGCGATGATGTGAATGGCGGGAAACTCTCTTTTTATGACCTGTGTGGCTGTAATGCCGTTGGTGCCGGGCATATTGACATCCATTAAGATAATATCCGGCTTTTCTTTGCGGGCTATGTTGATAGCACCCTGCCCGTCACCTACTTCAGTAATCACGTCAATGCTATCATCCAATTCCAGGAGCTTGCGCAAACCTTCCCTGACCAATACATGATCATCCGCTATGACAACCCTTATTTTGTCCATTTTTGACATCTCCCTCCAGCGGCACGGTTATGATTACCTGTGTTCCCTTGGCAGGCACCGAGATTATCTTTACCTCACCGCCCAGCAATTCCACTCTTTCCTTCATACCGATTATTCCATAATGTTCGGATTTGGCTGCGGTTCTATCCACATCAAAGCCGCGGCCTTCATCCTCTATCACCAGTGCCAGGCTTTGCCCTTTATCTTCCAATTTGACCAGGGCCTGGTTGGTCCCGGAATGCTTGCGCACGTTGCTGATGGCCTCCTGAACCACACGAAACAGGGCGATTTGCAGCGACTTATCATATTTCTTTTTCTCGCCCCCAACCACGAAGTGAATATGCATATCGTATTTGGCCTCATAATCCTTGAAAAAATCGCTCAGTGCGGCGCAAAAGTCATCCGCCTGAAGCTGCGCAGGTCTCAGGTCAAACATAATACGCCTGATCTCGCTCAGGCTCGCCGCGAGCATCTGCTTAATGTTCTCCATCTCTTCCAAAATGCGGTTAATATGGGTTTTGCCCAGACTTTGCAGCAAATCCAGGCGGATCATCATTCCCGCCAGGTTTTGCGCCGGGCCGTCATGCAGATCACGGGCAATTTTACGTCTTTCAGCTTCTTGTGATTCTATAATCCGAACACCCATCTGCTTGTTCCGGCAGGAGTCCATGATGGTCACGCTTATATTGTCGATATTCCCCTGAAGAATCTTTAAGGCCAAACTGGTGGAATCAAGAAAACTTTCCGCCTTTTGACTGATAGCCTGGAATTCATCGACCTGGCGGGTAAGTTCTTCTACCCGCTCGGCTTTAAGCCTGAGTTCTTCCAGCTCTGCTTGCAGGCGTAAAGATTGCTGGCGGCTCTTTTCCAGAATATTAAAAATATCACCACGGCTTTGCTCCATGGTGTTTATTAGCTGAAGAAGAATTAAATCGAGTTGCTTCTTTAATCCCAAATTGCCACTGTCAATAGAACTTTCGTCATTATTCATATAAATTCCTCTTCTTACTTATTCTATTATATATTATCGTGAAATTATGAACAGACTTAATAATCTATTTCCAGAGCCTCACAGATCTCTTTCTCGATCGCTTCCATAGTCGTTAAATCAGGGCTTTCGGTGTATATGCGCAGAAGCGGCTCGGTGTCGGAAAAGCGCGCCAGCAGCCAGCTGTTGTCGGCCAGTTCCCATCGCATCCCGGCTTGATCGCTTATCGACAGCACCTTTAGTCCTGCTATGGTCCTGGGACGAAAAGCGGATAAACGCTCTCTTAATTGGGTTTCTCTGCCCGGACTGAACCTTATGTCCTGGCGGCGATTGACCAATTGCCCGTAGTCCCGGTAAAGCTGTTCAATAAGCTCAGAGAAGGTTTTGCCGCTATAAGCCATCATCTCCACAGCCAGAATGCAGGCCAGGATGCCGTCCTTCTCCGGAACATGCCCCCACACGCTTACCCCGCCGCTCTCTTCACCGCCCAAAAGCCCGTTGTATTCGCGCAGGGCCTGGCTGACATATTTGAATCCCACCGGGGTTTCAATAACCTGGAGACCATTCATTTGGGCGATGCGATCCAGCAGGCGGGTAGTAGCTACAGTGCGCACTACCGGGCCCCTGACTGTTCTGGTAGCAAGCAAGTGATGCAACAAGAGGGAGATAAACTGGTTGCCGCTTATGAATCGGCCTTCATGGTCAACCAGGCCAAAACGATCGGCATCCCCGTCCAGGGCCAACCCTATCCCCGCGTTATAGCTGATCACCGCCCGGCGCAGATCGCTTAGATTCCGCTCTACCGGTTCAGGAACAGTATTGCCGAACAACACGTCCCGATGGCTGTGGATGGCCTTCACTTCAATGCCCAGCCCGGTCAAATAGTTTTCCAAAAATCCTATTCCGGCCCCATACATCGGATCTATAACCACTTTGAGATGGGCTGCTTTAATATAATCCCGCTGCACAATCTTGTCCAGGTGATTGAAGTAAGCCTTTTCCATTTCAATCTCATCAATCAGATCCAAATGCACTGCATCCTTAAGGTCTATTTCATAGACTTTGGCCCCTTCAGCCACGCGCTGGATCTCGCTTTCGATAGCCTGGGTCTCCTCCGGAGTGGCAGGCCCGGCATAGGCGGGGATAAACTTAACCCCGTTGTAGTAAGCCGGGTTGTGGCTGGCGGTTATCACTATGCCTCCATCGCATTGCAGGTGACGCACGGCAAAAGCCACCAGGGGGGTAGGTGCGGAGTTTTTCAGCAGGTGAACCTTGATCCCGTTACCGGCCAGTATACTGGCGCATTCCTGAGCAAACTCGGACGACATAAAGCGGTTGTCAAAGCCTATCACCACGCTTTTGCCCAGACCGCTGCCGCTATTTATATAAGAGGCTATTCCCTGGGCCACTATGCGCAGATTGGCATAGGTGAAATCCCGGGCGATAATTGCTCGCCAACCGTCGGTTCCAAAACGTATTGATGCCATTATTCCCCTCCTCAATAAGGCCTGAGCTTATTCCTCTAAAGATATCATTTAAGCGGTTAAAATCTTTATGGAACTGGTAATTTTATGACTGCTAATTCAGGTTCAGCCCTGTGCCCCGATGCGAACATAAAGAAAGCTGATTAATTCCCGCACAATCCTGCGGGCTGCTTTGCCGTCTCCATAAGGATTGATAGCCCGGGCCATCTTGTCGTATTCACGTGGATCGGATAACAGCTTTTTGGTCTCTTCATATATTTTACGACGGTTGGTGCCAACCAGTTTGACCGTACCTGCGATCACGGCTTCGGGACGCTCGGTGGTATCGCGCAAAACCAGCACCGGTTTGCCCAGAGCCGGGGCTTCTTCCTGCAATCCGCCCGAGTCGGTAATAACCAGGTAGGACTTATTCATCAGGTGGGCAAAGGGTTCGTAATCCAGGGGATCCAGGAGGTGTATACGGGGGTGCCCGGACAGCATCTCCTCGGCTATGCTGCGAACAATGGGGTTACGATGCACAGGGAAAACCACTGCGATATCGGGAAACTCCTCTACCAGCTCCAGCAATGCCCGGTAGATTTCGCGCATCCTCTCGCCCCAGTTTTCCCGGCGATGAGTGGTAACCAAAAGCATCCGCTTGGTCATGTCTATGCCCGCAAATTCCGGGCCAAATTCATAATCGTCCCTGATAATGCTCAGCAAGGCATCAATGACGGTATTCCCGGTCACCCAGATTTTGAACTCAGCAGTGGCCTCGGCCAAGAGGTTTTCGCGCGAGGTGTCAGTGGGCGCGAAGTGCAGCTCGGCCAGGCGACCGGTCAGGGTACGGTTCATCTCTTCCGGATAAGGCGAGTATTTGTTGCGGGTACGCAAGCCGGCTTCTACATGTGCTACCGGAATGCGCATATAAAAAGCGGCCAACGATGCTGCCAGGGTAGTAGTAGTATCCCCATGCACTATGACCAGATCCGGCCTTTCCGCTTCCAGGACCCCTTTCAAGCCATTCAAAGCCCCGGTGGTGATACTGAACAGATCCTGTTGGTTTTCCATCAGGTTCAAATCATAATCAGGCTGGATTTCGAACAAGCGCAAAACCTGGTCCAACATCTCCCGGTGCTGTGCGGTTACGGTCACTACTGTATTAATATCCGGCACCTTTTGTAATTCTTTGATCACCGGGGCCATTTTGATAGCCTCCGGGCGGGTGCCGAATACAACCATGACTTTGCCTAAATACACAATGATTCCTCCTGTAGCCTCAATATAATCAGCGATTGCAGGTCTATTTCTTCAGGGTTGAAACCGGCGCAATAGCAGTAATCTTGAAAACCAGGCAGTTCTTGAGCGGGAACTTGCTGTACGGGGTTTGAGCAAGCTTGCGCTGCATGCGTTCAAAATATTCGCCGCTGGTAATATCATCCTCCAGTTCTACGTAAACTCTTATGCCGTCTTTGGTCTGCTTGGATTCATCAGTTACCAAAACCATGAATACCCCTTTGCCGGTCTGCTTTAAGTTGGCATAGGTGCGGTCAGCGCCAAAGCGCGCACAGATGATGCGATCATCATCGATCATTTCCAAAACCGTTAAAACCGCCACGTTGACATTATAGTCCTCATCAACCGTGCTCAACGTGGTGGTAATCAAGTTGGCGTTTAACAGCTCGCGGGCTTTTTCCACTAAATTCTTTTGCAAATGCCCCACCTCCAGGCTTAGCTATTGACTAGCATCATAGTAATACATTCCCAGAAGCAAGTCAAAAACAAGCCCAAAGCGAACGGAAGCGGGGCTGTTGCCAGCCCCGCTCCTGTTTTCCGGTCCGCTTA
>Ga0209537_1001911_pt1 | contig 22063 bp, 24 predicted proteins | sample BioPla4DNA1_FD_187698 | JGI IMG/M metagenome (GOLD analysis project Ga0209537, IMG submission 187698) | Biogas fermentation microbial communities from Germany - Plant 4 DNA1 (SPAdes) (version 2) | ecosystem: Engineered > Bioreactor > Anaerobic > Digestate | place: Bielefeld, North... | reverse complement strand
AAATCAAATTTATGTCTAGAAGAAGAGCGCCATTTTTGGTGCTTTTTATATAGGCGGTCTTGATTGCTTTAAGTGCAATTGAGTTGTAGACTATTAAGTGTGAGATTTGATTGGGCTTGATTATGAAATATTTTATGAAGTAATAAATAATGGAAAAAATATATAAGGTCGGGGAGTTGTCAATGAAAATACTGCTAACAAATGATGATAGTATTCGGGCCGAAGGTCTTGCCGCTCTGTGGTCTGCGTTAAAAGATATTGCAGATGTTGTGGTAGTTGCACCAGATAGGGAGCGGAGTGCTACAGGGCATGGGATTACTATGGATGTGCCTCTGCGGGCGGAGAATACTTCTCTTTTTGATGGTCGGGGATGGATGGTCAACGGGACTCCAGCGGATTGTGTTAAATTAGCTATCAACTGTTTGCTCAAAGAAAAACCGGATCTTATTATTGCAGGTATTAATCGGGGTCCAAATCTGGGAATCGATGTTTTTTACTCTGGTACAGTATCAGGAGCTATGGAAGGGACGATTCTGGGTTTTCCTTCTATTGCTGTTTCAGTTGCAAGTTTTAAGAACCCGAAATACGACTTTGCAGCTGATTTCATTAAAAAGATCGCTCCCAGAGTTCTAGAACACCACAATTTGAAGGATGTATTATTGAATATCAATGTGCCATCCCTACCTTCTGAAAAGATACGTGGGGTAAAGATCACTAGATTAGGCAATCGCAAGTATATTAATTCTTTCGATACCAGGGTGGATCCCTGGGGCAGGGTTTACTATTGGCTGGGTGGAGATGTTGTTGATGAAGAGGATACAGCAGGACATGATACTGATGTTGCCACGATCAAGGAAAATAAGGTTTCCATTACACCTATTCAAATAGACTTAACCAATTACAGAGCTATGAAAAGCCTAAATGAAGTTTTGAATGACCTGATTTAGGACGGTTAAAAACTGTTATAGCTTAAAGGGAGTGGAGCATGTTTTTTGTTCGTTTAATTATATTGACAGGTGTCTTTTTTCTTCTTTTTAACTATTCTCAGCTGCGCAGCGGCAATTTTAAATTTCAGCCAGGGTCTTTAATACTACCGTTTTCCCTAAGTTTTGCTTTGGTTATAGTGGATACTTTTTTAAGAGCGGCTTTTTTTTATGCTCTGCTTATCTTTATTGTTGTTGCCTTGTTATGCTATTTTTTGCTACGCAGTTGGAAAAGAGGCTAATAAAAGAGAGGAGGGATATCATCGATATACAGCTGGAAGAACTGCGAGACGGCTTTAAGCAAAGGTCTTACATTATAAATGAAGAAACTCTGTCAACAATTTATCTGGCTCTTAAGCTGGAAAAACCCCTTTTGATCAGCGGCCCTGCAGGTGTAGGGAAAACAGACTTGGCCAAGACTTTGAGTTCCATTCTCAATGCCAGGTTGATACGTTTGCAGTGTTATGAAGCACTTGATGAAAGCAAAGCCCTTTATGATTGGAACATACAGCGCCAGCTGATCAAAATACACCTTTCCCAGCAAAAGGGAGGTGCTCAAGATCAGGAAGAGGATCTTTTTTCTCTATCCTACATACTTCAGCGGCCTCTGCTTGAGGCTATAACCCAAAAAGAGCAGGTTTTGCTGTTGATAGATGAGATTGACCGTTCAGACCCGGACTTTGAGTCCCTACTGTTGGAACTGCTTTCCGATTTCCAAGTATCGATACCTGAAGTTGGCACGATCAGAGCGCTTCGCAAACCGGTAGTTGTGATCACAAACAGCGGAGAGCGTGAGCTTACTGAGGCTCTCCGGCGCAGATGTGTTTTTTTATATCTCGATTATCCCACTATTGATCAAGAAGCCGCAGTAATCCAGGCAAAAGCTTCGGATGAACTTGAGACCCTGAACGAGAACATCGCTCTTGCTGTGGCCATGGTCCGGGATCAGGGAGCTCAGCTGGGGTTTGCATCCCCTCAGGTAGTTGATTGGGCAAAAACGATTCTGATGCTCAATGCCGGTCATTATCAGAAGGATTATGTAGATAATCTTTTAGCAACTCTGGAACAGTATAAGGAAAATTATAGTTCTCTTGAATCTTCTATGGAGTAAGGTCAATTTGCCTTGTGTGGTTTGGCAGGAAAAGCGAGCAAAAATAGTGAAGTAATAGAATAATCAGAAATTATGAAGGGAGGCGTAGCGTTGGAGTTATTACCTGGGGAACTTGAACAGATACAAAGAGATACTGCTGAGATTCTGCAGCACCATGGCACCGAGCGCCAGGAACTGATTCCTATCATCCAGGAAATTCAGGAAAAGTTGGGCTATCTACCGAAACCGGCCATGGAGCAGGTTGCCAGAGCCCTTGACATACCCGAGGTGGACGTCTACAGTGTTGCCACCTTTTATAACCAGTTTCGTTTGAATCCACCAGGCAAACATCAAATCAAGGTATGTATGGGCACTGCTTGTCATATGATGGGCGGACATATTGTTATGGATTCTTTTGAGCGCAGGCTGGAGATCAAAGAGGGAGAAACTACTCCTGACCGGGAATTCAGCCTGGAGCGTGTTGCCTGTGTAGGCTGCTGTGCTCTTGCTCCTGTTGTTGTGGTTGATGAAAAGGTGGAGGCTAAGGTTTCACCGATACGTGTTGACGGTATCCTGCTGACCTTTGAGATAGAGAAAAGTGAGCAGGAAAAGGAACAGGAAAAAGAACAGCAGGAGGGAGGGACAGAGGAGTGAGTATTGCTGATAAGTATGATGCAATTAGGATTGCTGCTGTAGAAAAAATAGAAAAAATGAAAGAAAAACCGCATGTTCTTGTAGGGACAGCTACCTGTGGGAGGGCAGCAGGGGCCTTAACTATTCTTGATGTTTTTCGGGAGGAAGCTGATAAACATCAGTTAGATATAATTATTGATGAAGTAGGCTGTATGGGTCATTGTTATGCAGAACCTCTGGTGGTTATCGCCAAACCCGGTTTTCCGGCGATGTGTTATGGGCCAGTAGATGAAGGTATTGCCAAGAGGCTTGTTGCTGATTTTCTTGTGAATGATGACCCCTGTTATGATTTTGCAATTGCTGCACTGGAACCCAATGATGAGTTCCCCACTTTTGAGGATTTTCCTAGGGGTGTTATTGAGAATAAAATCATCCTGGCGGACTGTGGTTTGATCGATCCTGATGACATAGATCACTATCTTGCCCGGGATGGATATGCGGCTCTGGCAAAGGTTTTAGAGATGGAGCCCTATGCTGTAATCGAAGAGATTAAGTCTGCCAAACTGCGCGGACGAGGTGGGGCAGGGTTTCCTACAGGTGTTAAATGGGAAAGGTGTTTTCAAGCAGAAGGGTCCCCTAAATATGTTATCTGTAATGCTGATGAGGGTGACCCCGGTGCTTTTATGGACCGGGCTATTCTGGAATCAAACCCTCATCAGTTAATTGAGGGCTTGATCATAGCTGCTTATGCCATTCAGGCTTCAACAGGGTATATTTATGTGCGTGCTGAATACCCTCTGGCAGTTGCTCGTTTGCGCAATGCTATAAGCCAAGCCCGTGAAAAAGGGCTGCTCGGCGATAATATTCTCGGCAGTGATTTCAGCTTTGAACTGATTATCTTCCAGGGATCTGGAGCTTTTGTGTGTGGGGAAGAAACCGCTTTAATTGCCTCTATTGAGGGCAAAGCAGGGGTGCCTGAACACAGACCTCCTTACCCTGCAACCTACGGGTTATACGGTAAACCTACTGTGATCAATAATGTGAAGACCCTTTCCTATGTTCCGCATATACTGCGCAAAGGTGCGGACTGGTTTAGAAGCATAGGCACAGAGAACAGTCCCGGCACCGCTGTTTTTGCTTTGGCAGGAAAGGTTGTTGGTACTGGTTTAGTGGAAGTTCCCATGGGGACTACTATCAGAGAGTTGGTTTATGATGTGGGAAGCGGGATTAAGGATGACAAGATGTTCAAGGCAGTACAGATCGGCGGACCTTCTGGGGGATGTCTCCCGGAATCATCACTTGATCTGCCCATCGATTTCGATTCTCTGCAAGAGGCTGGGGCAATGATGGGGTCAGGGGGGCTGGTGGTCCTGGATGAAGATGATTGTATGGTGGAGATTGCCCGCTTTTTCCTCGATTTTACCCAAAAAGAGTCCTGCGGGAAGTGCACCTTCTGCCGATTGGGAACCAAGCAGATGCTGGATATCTTAACTGATATTACACAGGGTAAGGGCAGTACAGAGGATCTGGATATACTCAAGGATCTGGCTGAGGACATCAAAATGGGATCACTGTGCAGCCTGGGGAAAACTGCGCCAAACCCTGTGCTGACAACACTTAGCTATTTCAGGGATGAATATGAAGCACATATCAATGAGGGGCGCTGTCCGGCATTGATGTGTAAGGATCTGATATCTTTTGTAATCATCCCTGAAAAGTGCAGTAAGCTTTGTGATGTCTGTATCGGCAGCTGTCCTACTGAAGCTATCTACACAAGACCGGATATGCTTAAAGCTATTTATCTGGATAAATGTGTTAAGTGTAACAACTGTATGGTAGCCTGTCCGCCTCAGTACAAAGCGGTCATTAAAGTGTCGCCTCCTATTGTTGAAGAAAATGTGGAAGGGGGCAGAGCAGATGAGTAAGGTAAATATCACAATAGATGGGCAGCAGTACCAGGTGCCTGCAGGAGAAAAACTGCTCTGGGCAGCGCTGGATTGTGGGGTTTATATTCCTCATCTGTGCGCCAACAAGGATAAAGAGCGACCAGATGCCAGCTGCAGGCTATGTTTTGTTGAAATAGAGGGATTCGAGGCTCCGGTGACCTCCTGTACTCAGGAGGTGTTTGAGGGAATGGTGGTTAAAACCCGTACACCTCAAGTGGACCGACTGGTGCAAACAGCTTTTGAACTGCTGTTGTCCAACCATAAGCTGCGCTGTGGCAAATGCCCCAAAAACCGTCAGTGTGAGCTGCAGAAGATAGCCAGGGAGCGGAAATTGAAATTGAAACTGACCCGGCTGCGGCAGCTGCTCACTGAGGAAAAACCGGTAGATGATTCAACAGATCTTTTTATTTATGATCCGAACAGGTGTGTACTTTGCGGACAGTGTATCTGGGTGGATCATAAAGTAGTGGAAGTAGGGGCTATCGGGTTCATTAATCGCGGATTTAAACGTAAAATGGGCACATTTGGTGATCTCCCCTTAGCTGAATCCCGCTGTACACAGTGTGGTGAGTGTGTAAAGGTATGTCCTGTGGGAGCACTGGTATTTAAAGAAAAAACAGAATAAAAGCCGGGGATTTATCCCCGGCAGGGTGCACCTGGTTTTAATAGCGAAACTGGTTACCTGTCTGGAGACTGCGTTCGGCTCTTTCAATGGCGAGTTTTACCAGGTTACCACAATCGCGGGAGGGAACACTTCCCCAACCCTCTGACTGCACTAGATCCAGAACTCCCATTTCCTTAGCCAGTTCGTACTTCAGAGCTTCAGACATCAACCCTCTGTTTCGACGTCCCATAAAAACCTCCTTTGTGCACCCATTATTATTGTTCAATTGCCGGTGTATGATTATACATTTAATTTATGCTTTAAACTGTTGTTTTTGACTTGAAAGGCAAACTATAATATAATGAGTCAGTAAAATATTCATTAAATCAATAATCATGTACACTTTTCCGGTTTTTTCACAACCTAGAGGAGGGAAAGACTGCTTTGAAAGTATATGACTCTTCCCGCATACGAAATATTGCTGTAATTGGGCACGGAGGTGCGGGTAAAACATCTTTAGTTGAAGCTCTGCTTTTTAATGCTGGGCATACCAGCAGATTGGGCAAAGTAGATGACGGCACAGCCACCACAGATTTTTTCCCGGAGGAAATAAAACGCAAGATTTCTGTTAGCACCGCGCTGGCACCCTGTGAATGGAAGGACTGCAAGATCAATCTTTTAGACACACCGGGTTACGCGGACTTTTTCGGTGAAGTCAAGGGTGCTGTACGGGTGGTGGACACTGTACTGGTAACTGTATGTGCTGTTTCAGGTGTTGAAGTGCAGACCGAAATTGGCTGGAAAGAAACTGAAAAGAAAAATATTCCCAAAATAGTTTTTATTAATAAGATGGATCGGGAAAACGCCAATTTCGATCGTGTTGTACAGCAGCTGAAAGATTTTTCTAAAAAGAATATCATCCCTCTAGCGCTTCCTATCGGAAGTGAAGCAGATTTCAAAGGTGTTGTAGACATTTTAAAGATGAAGGCCTGTCTATATAACTCCAAGGATGGCAGTTATCAGGAGCAGGAGATCCCATCTGATTTAACCAGTGCTGCGGAATCTGCCCGAGAGGCTGTTGTTGAGGCAGCTGCTGAAGGTGATGATGAACTTCTAATGAAATACCTGGATGGGGAAGCTCTTTCTGATGAAGAAATAAGTATTGGGCTGAAAAAAGCATTTCAAGCTGACAGTTTTGTTCCAGTTCTATGCGGTACAGCACTGAACAATATGGGGATCAGACATCTACTTGATTTTATAGTGGATGTGGTTCCCTCTCCTGAAGCAAAAGCTGAAGAACCTTTGTCTGCGCTAGTTTTCAAAACACTGGCTGATCCCTATGTGGGTAAGCTGAATTTCTTCCGGGTCTATGGGGGAGAAATTAAAAGCGACAGTGTTGCCTATAATGCCAATAAAGAGAAAGAGGAAAAGATCGCACAGATCTTCACTATGCGTGGCAAGCATCAGGAACCCCTTTCCGCAGTTAAGGCCGGTGACCTGGCTGTTGTTGCCAAATTACAGGCAACAGAAACCGGTGATACACTCTGCAAAAAGGATAAACCTGTAGTACTTGAAGGGATAGATTTTCCAGAACCGATGCTCTCTATCGCCATTGAGCCCAAGAGCAAGGGTGATGAGGACAAACTGAGCGGTGCCATAGGAAAGCTGACTGAGGCTGATCCCACACTGCGTATTGAAAAGAACACAGAAACAAAGGAGACTATCCTGACCGGAACAGGGGAAACCCATTTAGATATTGTTCTTGAGCGGCTCCATCAAAAGTTTGGAGTGGAAGTTACCTCCAAGACACCAAAAATACCTTACAGGGAAGCCATTAGAGGAACAGTGCAGCAGGAAGGTAAATATAAAAAACAGACCGGTGGACGGGGTCAGTACGGCCATGTGTGGATAACCTTTGAACCCACTACGGAAGCAGATTTTGTTTTTGAAGAAAATGTTTTTGGTGGTGCAGTTCCCAGGCAGTACTTCCCGGCCGTAGAAAAAGGGCTCAGAGAAGCGATCAATGAAGGGGTTCTAGCAGGGTACCCGGTCATTGGAATTAAAGCCACTCTTTATGATGGTTCATACCACCCGGTGGACTCTTCGGAAATGGCCTTCAAGATTGCAGCTTCTATGGCTTTCAAAAAGGGTATGGAAAAGGCTGATCCTGTACTGCTGGAGCCGATCATGAATGTGGAGATCACAGTACCTGAGCAGTTCATGGGTGACATTATGGGTGATCTCAATGGAAAACGCGGCAGAATCATGGGGATGGAACCACAGGCCGATGGCACGCAGTTAATTAAAGCCCAGGTCCCCCTCGCCGAAATGCAGGATTATCCCATTGTTTTAAAATCAATCACCCAGGGACGGGGCTCCTTTAAGATGGAATTCTCCAGTTACGAAGAGGTTCCGGCTAAACTGGCAGAAGAGATTATCGAAAAACACAAGGCCGAACAGGAAGAATAAAAATATTTAAGGGCTGTCTCATGAGAGACAGCCTATTTTACTTTTTCTACTACTTTCACGGTGCCGGGCTTGCTTTATTTTTCCGACCTCTGATATCCGGCTTCCGACATCCATTTTACCATCCTTGCTTTTTTGCTTTATTTTATTCAATCCTTAACTGGATTGGACAGGCAAAAGAACTTTTTTTCCAACGACTAATAACTAACCACCAACTTGGTTTGCCATTTTCCTTTATTTTTCTGTCCCGAATCTGACAACAAAATTTGATCATAGTTCGTTATAAGAGACTAACCAGGAAGGTATTATTGGTTTATTGTTGAATAATACCAATAAAAAGATTCAATATCCATTTTTTCATCCCTTAAATAATCTTTCCTAAATGGAGGGGAACGGGTATAAATAAAAAAAGCATCTTGTTATGGGATAAGAAAAAGATTTTGCTGCTGATACTGGCTCTGCCATTTTTACTGATCGGTGCTTTCTTTTTTATGAAACTGCCGGTTGTGAGCAATGCAATGGATGGACCAGGCTTTTGCGGACGTTGCCATGTTATGCAGCCCGCAATTGATACCTATTTAGCGTCATCTCACCGGGAGGCGGCAACCTGCGGTTCATGTCATGTGCCAGATGATGTTTTGTGGGGTGGAGTCTATAAATCTTATACAGGCACCAAGGATCTGTTGGCAGTTTTGACCGGTAGAGATGAAAATATCCGTATATCCTATCTCGGAAAGGGTGTGGTGCAGGAGAATTGTTTGCGCTGCCATAATACCCTGATGAGAGAAATAGGTGATACTGTGGAGAACTGCGGTAGTTACTGTTTTGATTGTCATCAGGGTGTTCCTCATATGAAATAAACAGGGGGAGGTACTATGAGGGATAAAAAAACGCTATTGATAGTTACAGCTGTTGTCATTGTATTTTTGATTGCTGTGGGGTCTGTTGTCTTTTATTATCAAAATAAGGAAGTGGCTGAGGAGTCTATTCTTCCTGTGATTGGGGCAGATGAAGCTGATCCTGCTGTCTGGGGCCAATACTACCCACGCCATTATGACAGTTACCAAAAAAATTTGATTGTGGATACAGTTGAGGAATACAGTAAATACGGAAAATACGGTGGGGCATTTGAAAAAGAGTCCCACCTGGATAGGTATCCATATATGAAAAAGCTTTTTGCCGGATATGGTTTCTCTGTAGAATACAATGAGGACCGGGGACACCTGTATACATTGGAGGATGTGCGAAACATTACCCAGGTCAGACAAAAAGCAGGGGCGGTATGCAATACCTGTAAATCAGCCCAGATCCGATCTTTGATAGATAAGTATGGAGAGGACTATTACTTAATGGGATTTGAAGAAATAAATGATCAATTAACGCACCCCATTGCCTGTTTGGACTGTCATGACCCCAAAACCATGGAACTGAGAATCTCCCGTCCGGCCTTACTGGAGGCTTTAAAGTCTATAGGGAAAGACCCGGACAAAGCAACAAGGCAGGAGATGCGCTCCCTGGTCTGTGCTCAGTGCCATGTGGAGTATTACATGCAACCCGAGACAAAAAAACTGACCTTCCCCTGGGCTAAGGGGCTGAAACCAGATGAAATGCTTGAGTATTACGACAATCTAGATTTCAGCGATTGGCTTCACCCCGATAGTGGAACTTCACTGATCAAAGCCCAGCATCCGGATTACGAGCTTTTTGTTGACAGCACACATTATGCAGCAGGTGTGAGCTGTGCTGATTGTCATATGCCATATGTAAAAGAAGGGAATGTAAAGATCACATCCCACTGGTGGACCAGTCCTCTTAAACACATGCAACAAAGCTGTTTGGTCTGCCACAGAGAAAGTGCTGAAAAATTAAGGGAACGGGTCTTTTATACTCAGGACCGTACTTATGAAATGAAGAACCTGGCTGGAAAAACAATAGAAAAAGCAATTCAAGAGATAGCAAAAAGTGCAAAAACGCCGGGGGTAAATGAAAAAATCCTTGATCAAGCCAGGACACTTCACCGGCAGGCTCAGTGGTACTGGGACTGGATGGCTGCTGAAAACTCCATGGGCTTTCATAACCCACAGGAAGGGTTGTATCTTCTTGGTAAAGCTGTTGACTGCGCTCACAAAGCTATAGAAAAAGCACAAGAGGCGAGAACAGCGGAGAGGTAATAAATGACAGATAAAAAGCGTGAAACAAATTACGGTACTGTTTTGGGTTGTGGCATCTTTTTATGGAGATTATTAACCTCCGTAAGGATTGCCCTCCTGCTTTTTACCATTCTCGCTGTAGTCTGCCTGCCGGGGATCTTCATCCCTCAAGGTGAAGATCCCTCATTTTATTATCACAATTACGGCGATCTGATGGGTTCTTTGATCACTGCGCTTGATTTTGATCAGGTTTTTAATTCTACATGGTTTTTTGTGTTGTGCTTGCTGCTTTTTATTAACCTGTTGGCCTGTACCATCAAAAGATGGCAGAACTATTATCGCTGTGTTATCAAAAAACCTTCACTTCCTGCCGGACTGCATTTCCTAGGGTCTCCTTTCATGCATACAGGTCTTTTACTTGTGTTATTGGGTGCCTTTATCGGAGCATTTTACAGCTTTGAACAATACTGTGAAATAGCTGTACCCGGGTCTCAAGGGATCACCATAGGGGAGCAGCGCTATGACTTGCAAGCGGTGGGTTTTGACATAGAGCACCACACAGATGGTTCTCCGAGCCAGTACTATACCGACTTGAAGTTGCTCAAAGATGGCGAAAATTTATCTGAAAAAACAATATCTGTTAATAACCCTCTTTCTTATCAAGGCCTTAAAGTCTATCAGTTCAACTATGGATGGCTCTTGGATCTCTCTCTGGAGAAGGATGGCAGTTCCCGAAACTTTCAAGTTAAAGATGGGGATCAGCTTGCTCTTAATGAAGAGGGCAGTGAAATCCTACAACTGAGGTTTTATCCGGACTGGGCAAGGGATGCAAAAGGGCGTCCGATTTCCCGTACACCTCAAGCAAACAACCCACAACTGGCTTTTCTTCGGACTTCAGGCGGTTTACCTGTTGACATCGTTATGCTCAAGCCCCAGGAATCAGCGGAGTTGGGTGATGGGTTAAAAATTACTTTTTCAGGCTACAGGAACTATACAGGACTTCATGTTAAAAAAGACCCCGGAGTTCCTATCGTTTTCACTGGCTTTGTTTTTCTTGGCTGTGGCATACTGCTGTATTACCTGATTTCCAGCAAGAGGGGAAGGAAAGGTGAGTGACCTTTGGAGGAGAATCTTGTTTTAATAACTTTTTGTTTTTATTTAATTGCTGCTCTGATTTGTCTCGCACTATTATGGTACAAAAAGCACACCCTGGAAAAGCTAGGTATATTGTGTACTATCATCGGTTTCATTCTCCTCAACATTGTATTGATTTACCGCTCTCTGCTGGCAGGGAGATTACCCGGTAGCAATCTTTATGAGTTTTTGCTCCTTTTCGCCTGGGGGATGAGCGCTACTTATCTGTTTATTATGATTAGGTATAAACTCCAAAACAGCGGAGTGTTTATCCTTCCCCTGATTATCGGTGTTTTGGGGTGTGCAGCACTGTTTTCCAGCAAGATACAACCGCTGATGCCCGCCCTGCAAAGTCCCTGGTTAAAGTTTCATGTGTCTGTTGCCATGATCGGTTACAGTGTTTTTGCTGTTTCTTTTGCTCTGGCCCTGATGTCTTTGTTAAAAGTGCCTGTGATGCTCAGCCATCACAAGAGTCTTGATGATCTTATTTACGGCTGTAATGCTCTCGGTTTCTCCTTCCTCACTCTGGTTATTATTACAGGGGCAATATGGGCAGAGCAGGCCTGGGGAACATGGTGGAGTTGGGATCCGAAAGAAACAGCATCCTTGATTACCTGGCTTGTCTATGGATTTTACTTGCATTTGAGGCATACCTCTCTTTGGAGTAGCAAAGCTGGAGCTATCCTTAGCTGTCTGGGGTTTTTCGCAGTTCTCTTTACTCTGATGGGAATTACCCTTATGGTCCCGGGCTTACACAGCTATATATGATAGCCGGTTCTTCTATATATCCCTGGTTTTCATCGGATTTAAAAAAGTTAAAAAAATTTTTTAAAATTTATTGACAGGTCGATCAATGTGGACTATAATAGTCCACATAGAGGATGGTGTTACCATGGAAATAATCAGACGCAAAACAGAATACGGTATCAGAGCACTTGTACATTTAGCACTCCATCCCGGTAAGGAAGTGACAGCTGCAGAGATTGCTGAGGAGCAGGATGTTCCTCTTGAATACCTGCAAAAGATTCTGCAGAAGCTGACTCGTGGCGGTTTTGTGGGTGCACACAGAGGAGCTTACGGTGGCTTTTATCTGGCCAAGAATCCCGAAGAGATCAATTTGCTTGAGGTTATTGAGCTTATGCAGGGTAAATTGGCTATGAACAAATGCTTTTTGGGAAAAGACGGATGCAACCGTGCTCCCAAGTGTGTGCTCAAATATAACTGGCTTCAGTTGGAACAGAGAATTTCAGGTTTTTTAAGTCAGATCACCCTGTTGGATTTAGTGGAACAGGTACGTGAAGGCGGCCTGCCGGGAGGTGGTGTAAAAGGATAATACACTTTTTGCCGCTAAAGTGGATGTATTTAGTCTTGTATAATTCGATGTTAAAATATGGAACAATTGTATTGTGTGGTTTTTCTAATCTAATTGGACAAAAATAATCTCAAATTGGGAGGGAGAAAAATGTTTTGTTATCAGTGTGAGCAGACCGCAAAAGGAACAGGATGCACTAAATCGGGTGTATGTGGGAAGGACCCGGATATTGCCGGCCTTCAGGACACACTTGTTATTGCTCTCAAGGGGATCGCAGCCTATGCCTACCATGCCCGGGAGCTTGGTGCTCATGATGAACAGGTAGATGCCTTTTTTGCAGAGGGACTTTTCTCCACACTGACCAATGTTAACTTTAATCTGGAGAGCCATATCAAACTGCTGCTTAAAGCCGGTGAAATTAACCTGCGGGCGATGGAGATGCTGGATAAGGCTCATATTGAGCGCTTTGGACAGATGGAGCCTACAGAGGTACAGGTAGGAACAAAGGAAGGCCCTGGTATCCTGGTGACTGGCCATGATATTTTGGACCTTTATGAACTGTTGAAGCAGTCAGAAGGCAAGGGAGTTAATGTTTATACCCATGGGGAGATGCTGCCGGCTCTGGCTTACCCCGAATTGAAGAAGTTCCCGCACCTGGTGGGGAACTACGGCACCGCTTGGCAGAATCAGAAGAAAGAGTTTGAAGAGTTTTCAGGTGCCATCCTGGGAACCACCAACTGTGTGCTGATACCCCGGGATTCTTACAGAGACCGAATGTTTACCTGTGGGATCGCTGATCTGCCGGGTGTTGTCCATATCGATAACCGTGATTTTACCCCAGTAATCGAGAAAGCTTTGTCCCTGCCTCCACTTCAGGAGAATATAGGGCCTACAACAATGACCGGTTTCCATCACCAAGCTGTTCTTCAGATAGCAGACAAAGTAATTGAAGCAGTTAAGTCAGGCAAGATCCGCCACTTCTTCCTTGTTGGCGGTTGTGATGGAACACGCTCCAGCAGGTCATACTACACAGAGTTCGTGCAGAAACTGCCGCAGGACTGTGTAATCCTGACTCTGGGGTGTGGGAAGTACCGCTTCAACTATCTGGACCTGGGCGAGATCGACGGCATTCCTCGTCTCTTGGATATGGGGCAGTGCAATAATGCTTACTCGGCCATTCAGGTGGCAGGAGCCTTGGCTGATGCCTTCAAGTGTGGGGTCAATGACCTGCCCTTGAGCCTTGTTCTCTCCTGGTTCGAACAGAAGGCGGTATCTATCCTTCTGACGCTGCTGCACCTGGGGATTAAAGACATCAGGCTTGGCCCGACTCTGCCGGCATTCCTGACACCGAATGTGCTTAAGGTACTGCAGGATAATTACAATATTCAGCCTATTACCACACCTGAGGAGGATATCAAGGCCATCCTGGGGTAATGTAAGATACATATTCCAAATGGATAGTATCCGCATCAATGAGCGATTTATCAAGACATCGGGGTTTTCCAAATCCCAAAAAAGAATGTACATAAGTGATTGAATTTCCTAATCAATTAAGTGAAAGAAGCTGGTTCTTTAAAAGGGACCAGCTTCTCTTGTTCTCAGGTTTATAGTAAGACAGTAGTTCTAATACTTTAAATAATTGTCAATACAGTTATCTCCGTTGCGGAGTGCGTATATTTTTAGGGGGTAATTTTCGCCTGAAATAACCGCAACTCTGTGCTTCAGGATCCCCTTTGCTCAATATCTCCCGCAATCCCTCTTCTCTTACCAACTTTAGGAGAACAAGCACATCTATTCTTTCCGGTGGTCTTGACCACAATTCTTTGTATTTTTCGATACAGCCCTGCCGCACCTCTTCCTTGCCCTGAATCAAAATATGATAGCGGCAGTCCCGGCATTTGTGTATTACTTTTTCCCGGAACTCCGGGAGGATCACCCGGTGGCCTTCCCAGAGTTTGTTATTGTTATAAATGCTCACTGTAACCAAACCCCCAAAATATTAATGTCTTGATTTCACTGCCCTCCGCGCTAATACACAGTTAGTGGTTGGGGTGGGCGATAAAGCAATAAAACAAGCACCTTAAAGGTAGCGCACATGTTCCAGGCATCCTTCTTTCAGTGAGACTGCCCGGAAAACAGCTGTTCTTCCGTAACGCTCCCGCACCTGATCACATGCCTTTTCTATCCCCCGGAGTTTTTCCCTGTTGCCGAATAATTCTGCCTGTTCCAGCTGGGAGGGGAAGAGGTTGGCCAGGGATACTCCCACCATACGCACAGGCCAGCGGGGGGACCAGTGCTTCTGCAACAGATCAAAGGCTGCCGCGGAAATATCTGCAGCAAGATCGGTGGGCCTCTTTAGGGTCTGCATCCGGGAAAGCCAGCAGAAGTTGGTGTCCTTGAGGGTGAGTGATACGGTCCTCCCCAGGTACCCTCCGGCCCGCACCCGGTGAGCCACCAGATCCGCAAGTTCCAGAATAACCACCTTGATTTCATTTCCCTTATAGTCTCGGGGGAGAGTAATCTGCTGGCCGATGCTTTTCACCCGGTTGAGGCTGTCGGGATCAACTGGGCTGGAATCGATGCCATTAGCGCTCAACCACAGTGTTTCACCGTAAAGGCCGAACTTTTTCTTGAGAATGGCTGCCGGGTATCCGGCCAGATCTCCGATTGTATGAATGTTCAGCTTATGAAGATGCTGCTCATAGCGGTGCCCCACACCGAAAAGCTCCCGGACCGGCAGTGGCCATAGGAGCCGAGGTATATTTTCACGGGTCATCACTGTCAAACCGTCCGGTTTTTGTAGACCAGCTGCCATTTTAGCTAATAATTTATTAGGGCCGACTCCGATACTGCAGGTGATCCCAATTTCCCGGCGGATCCGTTCTTTTAACTGTTTGGCGATCTCCACAGGAGAACCGAAGAGTTTCTGAGAGCCGGTAACATCCATAAAGGCCTCATCAATGGAAAAGGGTTCCACAAGTGGTGTGAAATCACCCATTATTTGCAGGACGCGGCTGGAGAAATCCACATAAAGGTGATACTGGGGCTTGATAAAAATCCCCTCAGGGCAGCGCTGCCTTGCCTCCCAGACCCCCATCCCTGTTCTGATGCCCCTTTTTTTGGCTTCAAAACTGGCGGTGAGAACTATTCCGTGGCGCTTTTCCGGATCCCCGGCAACAATAACCGGTTTGCCCTGCAGTTCTGGATCAAGCGCCTGATGCACACTGGCGAAAAAGGAGTTCATATCTGCAAGCAGGATAGCACGGTTCATTTTGATCTCCCCGAACATGTGTTTCCTTTTATTATAAGCCAAACAAATGTTCGTTGCAAGGGGGTTGATCAACTGCTAAATCTCTTTAGCAGGAAATCCTTTTCTTGCAGAAGAATGTAAGAAGAGAATCGAGGAGGTGTTTGTATGTCAGATGTATTATCTACCAAGTATTGTTTTTATAATGAGGTGCCGGTTCCGAAGCACATGGAGGATCTGCTGGCTCCACAGGAAACACCCCTTTTTGCGGTGAAAACCATCCGCGATGCTGCAGTTTTCACTGACAAGAGGATTTTAATCGCTGATAAACAGGGATTAACAGGCAAAAAGGTCGAATACTGCACAATCCCTTATAAGTCAATCGTTGCTTACTCAATCGAAACCGCTGGTACATTTGATTTGGATGCTGAAATCAAACTTGTCCTGTCTGGCGGGATATCGGTTGAATTGCAATTTTTTAAGAGTAAGCAGATGTCTGAGCTTCTTTTTAAGGTTTATGATACTATCACAAAATACATATTATCCTATTGATTAATCGGAACTTGAATCAGAGTGGGATGCCTGATAAGCTATGATAGCAATAGATTGAGGGGTTGCAATAAAAATGACACTTCGAAAGCAGCTGAAAAAGGGGAGAGGGGTTGAAGGATTAACCTAAATAATGATTTGTACATTTTGTAATAATAACACTGTACCACGTACTTTTACGATTATTGTCAAAACATCTATCCCAAATTTATATGAATTGAAGAAAATCAGGTGTGAAGTATGTACTGATTGTAATAATATATATTTAGTTGATAAGTTAGAAGATGAAAAAATAGTTGCGGTTTGCAGAGAAATGGATAGAATTATGAGCTATAGAGAAGAGTATTAGAGGTTGTGGATGGGATTTTAGATTTTCGGCTGTATAAAAAAAATGGCAGGGGTGGCAGGGCTCGAACCCGCAACCAACGGATTTGGAGTCCGCTACTCTACCAATTGAGCTACACCCCTGTATTCGCATTACTATTATAGCGAAAAACTGAATTTATGTAAAGAAGGTTAAAAAAAGTTTCAGGTATTTTATTAGTTGTTATAGAATAATAAAAATGTGGTACTAATTATAGCAAAGGAGTGAGCTCGGTGGCAAGTAAAAAACCGCGTAAAATTGCGGTATTGATGGGTGGGCGTTCCTCTGAACGAGAGATCTCACAAAAGACAGGAAGGCAAATATCACAAGCACTGATTGAAAAAGGTTATGAGATAAAGCAGATCGATCCTGCAGGTGATCTGATTGGTGAGTTGCAGGGATTCCTACCGGATGTTGTTTTTATAGCACTGCACGGCAGATACGGTGAAGATGGTACTGTACAGGGCTTATTGGAAATACTGGGATTTCCCTATACAGGTTCCGGTGTGTTTTCCAGTGCTTTGTGTATGGATAAGGTGATGTCTAAAAAGATCATGGAGTATGAAGGAATTTCTACTCCATCATATAAGTTCCTAACAGACCAATCTGACCGCAGCACAGTAGAAGGCTTAAAAAAAGAACTGGGATTGCCCTTGGTAGTAAAACCGTCACGTGAGGGTTCAACAATAGGGGTTACTATTGTCAGGGAAGAAGATGAGCTGGAAAAGGCTCTCCATGAGGCCTTCAAGTATGATCAATTAGTTTTAGTAGAGAAATACATTGATGGTATAGAACTCACAGCAGCTGTTCTGGGAACAAAGGAGCCGCGGGTGCTGCCCTTGATCGAGATCGTTTCTGAAACAGAGTTTTACGATTATACAGCAAAATACACTCCAGGGATGAGCCACCATATAATTCCCGCTCGCATTCCACCTGAGACAGCCGCAAAAGTGGAAGAGATGGCCTTGAAAACCTATAAAGCCATGAACTGCCGTCAGTATGCCCGTGTTGATTTAATGTTAAACAAAGAATACGAACCCTTTGTTCTGGAGACCAATACACTGCCAGGAATGACTGAAACCAGCCTTTTCCCCGATGCTGCCAGAGCAGCAGGCATTTCTTTTGCTGAACTTGTTTCTCTGCTTGTTGATGAAGCCTTTTTATTAGCTGCAGAACGGTAAGTGTAATAAAAAAAAGCCTGCAGATAGTATCAACTGTTGTGCAGCAGTTGTGTATATGATTTTTTTCAAAGAGGTGTGGGTTTTGCAGGACAGCAGGAATTTAAAAGAAAAGATCCACAGAATCAACAATAAAGGTTATAAAGCTTACCAGGATCTCAAAGGGGAGTATGATTTCGGACACTATCAATTGTTTATTGATCATGTCCAGGGAGACCCATTTGCATCACCTTCCAGTTTACGGGTTCAGGTAAAACAAAAGCGGGCAAAATTCCCAGCAGTTTTTTTCCAGGACAAGCCCCGCAAAATTGCTCTCTGTGACTACCTGGCCAGGTGTTTTGAACAGGCTGTAAAGAAATTTTGTGCAGGAAACAGGGGTACAGGGAAAAGCGGTTTGATCTTTATTGATGCAGGACAACAGCAAGTTTTGGAAAGAAGCGCTATTATGATCAACAGCGATTATGTAGAGGCGCGGTTTTTCTGCGGGCTGCCAGCTAGAGGGCGTACTGTACTGGGTAATGTTGCACAGGCAATGTTATTTCAGGAGCTTCCCAAAATAGTGGATCATAGTCTGCTATATGATTCTATCAAGCAGAAGGAACTGGCTGAACATGTTTACCTTGCAGAAGACCAGGAATTCATCAGAGAGTCGCTTCCGGAACAGGGATTGGTTGCCTTTGTAGCTGATGGTTCAGTTCTGCCCCGGCGCAGTGGTGTGAGTGACCTGCCCTTGACCAGGGGAGTGATACCATTCATGAGCCCACCATCTCTTATGGTTTCCTTTAAAACTCCCAACCATGGTCAGATCAAAGGGATGGGGATCCCTCAAGGGGTTACCCTCATCGTCGGTGGGGGATTCCACGGGAAATCAACACTGCTCCATGCGCTGGAACGGGGTGTATACAATCACCTTCCAGCTGATGGCAGGGAGTGGGTGATCACCATCAAGGAGGCAGTTAAGATCAGAGCAGAGGAGGGAAGAAGGGTTGAAAAGGTGGATATCAGTCCGTTTATCAACAATCTTCCCTTCGGGCAGGATACCCGGCGTTTTTCAACAGAGAATGCCAGTGGGAGCACATCTCAGGCCGCCAATATTATTGAAGCATTAGAGGTGGGCTGTAAACTGCTGCTGATCGATGAGGACACCAGTGCCACTAATTTTATGATTCGCGATGGCAGGATGCAGGCCCTGGTTTCTAAAGAAAAAGAGCCCATCACTCCTTTCCTGGATCAGGTGCGACCATTATATGAGGAGCAGGGTGTTTCCTCGATTTTGGTAATCGGGGGGTCCGGGGATTATCTGGATGTGGCTGATCAGGTTATTATGATGAATGAATATAAACCTGTAGATGTCAGCAGAGAGGCGAAGGAAATCTGTCAGAACTACCCTGCGCTCAGGACTCCTGAGAGGGGGAAGGGGTTTGGAAAGATGGAGGCTAGGGTGCCTTTTCCGGGGAGTTTTGACCCACAGCGAGGGAGAAAAACTAAGGTAGGGGCAAAGGGGTTGGATCTGGTTCAGTTCGGCCGCTACCAGATAGACCTGGATGATGTGGAGCAGTTAGTGGATCCCAGCCAGACCAGAGCTATTGCAGATATTATCTATTACGCCTGGAAAAAGTATTTTGATGGCAAGCGCTCATTGAGCGAGGCTATCAGCTGCATAGAAAATGACCTGGATCAGTACGGCCTGGATGTGATTTCCCCCTATAAAGAGAAAAATGGGGATTATGCAAGACCGCGCAGTTTTGAAATCGCCGCGGCAATAAATAGGTTACGCAGTTTAGATATTATCTGAAGGGGGAGGGGTTGTACCGGTGTTCAGAAAGAGGGTTGTGTGCCTGGGGGACAGCCTTACCTTTGGTTATCCATATAGCCCGGATGTTTCCTGGGTTGCATATGTTGAAGATCGCTGCCCGTTAAAAATGATCAATGCAGGTGTCAATGGCAATACAATGGAAGAGATGAACAAAAGGTATCGAAGGGATGTCCAGCAGCACTGTCCCGATTATTTAATAATTCTGGGTGGAACCAATGATGCCTACAACCCTGAGATTTCCTGTGCCGAAACGATTTATCAGCTGGAAGAGATAATCAAAAAAGCGCAGCAGGATGATATCTGCCCTGTGGTGGCTTTGCCTATGGCTGTCTTGGACGATTATGCAGCAGGTAAACTGGAGCGCATCAGGAGAGAGGAAAAGGAATTAGCTGATAGCTATGGTCTGTACTGCCTTGATTTTGCCAAGGCCTTTACAGATAGCGAAGGGAAGGTGAAAGAGGAGTTCTATCTGGACAGTGTTCACCCCAACAAAAAAGGTTATGAGGCCATGGGTGAGCTGGCCCTGTCCTTTTTTCAGGGGATTTTCCAGAGTGAGTCAGGATCAGATTTTTGAAAAGCGGTCAGGAGCCGGTCCCTGACACCGGGAAACCGCTTTTCCAGGTCCGAGACCAAATCTTTCATCTCCTGCCTTTGAGTATTGCCATCCTCAGGGCAGGGGTTTTTTACCACAGGCAGCTGAAAGGTCTCTGTGAAATTTTTTATGGTTTTTTCCCGCACATAAATCAGCGGCCTGATCATTGTGACCTTTCTCCGGGAGAGGTATCTGACCGGCTGCATCAGTTTGATTCTGCGCTCATAAAAAAGAGAGAGAAAAAAGGTTTCTATAGCATCATCCAGGCTGTGAGCCAGGGCAATTTTACTGCACCCCATCTGTTTGGCTGCGATGTGCAGAGCGCCGTTCCGCATTTTGCTGCAGAGGGAACAGGGGTTCGGTTCTTTGCGGTAATCAAAAACGATCGGTGCTATTTTAGTATGCACCTGTGACCAGTTGACACAGATCTCCCGGCAATAATCCCGGATCGGTTCCAGGGACACATTAAAGCCCATGTCAACAGTAATCGCGTGCAGGTGGAATTTGACCGGGGAGAACTTCCTCATTTCACTCAAAACATAAAGAAGTGTCAAACTGTCTTTACCGCCGGAAACACCGACAGCAAGATGGTCCCCATCTTCGATCATCCGGTGATTGCTGATAGCCTGTCCTGCCGGTTTCCATAAAGAGTCATGATAAGGCCTTTTTGCCAAAATGAACCCTCCATCTAAAAGTAGCGATCAGTTACCTTTTTCCGACCTCTGACCGCTTCAATTCCGTCACTATTGTTATATTATATCTGCTTTCTTTTTTGTTACAAACAAAAAGCATTTATGCTACCACAAGATCTTTGTTTCCACGAGATTGGTTATCAAAACTTGAGCTTTTATTGGATTTGAATAGACACCCGGTTTTCTATAGTTTATAATGCAGATGGAGTGAATAATGAATGTTCAATATAGCACTTTTTGAGCCTGAGATACCCCAAAACACAGGTAATATAGCAAGACTTTGTGCTGCAACAGGCTGCCGTCTTCATCTTATCGGTCCCCTTGGTTTTTCACTTGAGGAGCGCAAACTGAAAAGGGCAGGGCTTGATTACTGGCACCTGCTTGATGTCCATATTTATGACAGTTTTGATGATTTTACAGCTGAACATGCAGATAGCAAATTTTATTATATTACAACTAAGGGGATGAATTATTACACTGAGCTTGATTACCAACCCGGTGATTTTTTTATCTTCGGGTCCGAGACCAAAGGTTTACCTGAGGATTTGATCAACGCAAATAAAGAACTGTGTCTTCGCATTCCTATGGTGAAGGGTGCAAGATGCTTAAATCTATCAAATTCTGTGGCAATAGTCATCTATAATGCTTTATATAAACAGAAGTTCAGGGGGTTAAGCTGATCTTAAGATGGGAGGAAAAACAATGGTGGAACAGGATCTGCCTCGTTCTTTCTGGGAAGAGTTATTACGGTTATATGACGAATTTATGGAGACCGGGAAGACCGATGAAGAGACCATCGAGATGCTGAGCAAAGCGGGACTGCTGAGAGAGGGTACATTGATGGGTCAGGAAATAATAAATTCCTTTCCCCACCTGGATTTTAAGGATGTGGAACCATTTGTGAGAAGAGGGATCCGGGATAAGATCGTTGAAAATTTAAAAAGGTCAGTGGATTGATTGCATTTAAAGAACCCTTGACAGAGAACGTACTGCAGGGTAAGATTATTAAGGCAATGGGCGTGTAGCTCAGTTGGGAGAGCACCTGGTTCGCACTCAGGAGGTCAGGGGTTCGAATCCCCTCACGTCCACCAGCTAAATCAAGGCTTCCAGTTCATGGGAGCTTTCTTTATTTGCAGTTTGAACTGCCCCTTTTTGTCTTCATCTGATAAGTAGCTAGGTGTTATATCTTTGAAGAGTCTATTATTGTATAATATTGAAAATATATAAAACATTATAGAATATATGAAATAATAATGTTGAAAAAACATAATAATACTCTTATATTATACACCCATCTTTAACAGTTT
>Ga0209537_1001908_pt1 | contig 22071 bp, 22 predicted proteins | sample BioPla4DNA1_FD_187698 | JGI IMG/M metagenome (GOLD analysis project Ga0209537, IMG submission 187698) | Biogas fermentation microbial communities from Germany - Plant 4 DNA1 (SPAdes) (version 2) | ecosystem: Engineered > Bioreactor > Anaerobic > Digestate | place: Bielefeld, North... | reverse complement strand
GCTGTTGCGGCCGTCATCGCCGAGGGCAAGTACGTAACTTACGACATGAAGCCCCACCGGGATGATCCCACCGCCGTGGGCACCAGCGAAATGGCTGATGCCATCATTGCGGCGATGGAGAAATAGTCTTTCGGGGTGTGGTGGATTGGCATCGGTCTTGTTTCGCCTAGGGCCAATTAATGTCTATACCTTTGGCTTCACTTTATCTTTGGGTTTTTTGACAGCCACCTTCATCGCCGCCGGGGAGGCCCGGCGGCGGGGCTTATCCGATGAGGAGCTGGTCAATGCCGCATTGCTCATTATGGCCGCGGGCCTCATCGCGGCCCGGCTGATCTACGTTTGGGCCAACTGGGAATACTTTGCTGAGGATGCCAGTGAGATCTGGCACCTGGCATCGGGGGGCCTTTCTTTCCACGGCGGCCTCCTGGGGGGTCTGGCCGCCGCCCTGATCTTTGCTCGCCTCCGGGGCTGGTCTTTCCCCGATCTTGCCGATTGCGCAGCTTTGGGCCTTTCCCTTGGCTATGCCTTGGCCAGGGTTGGCTGTCATGTGCCTGGGCGCCCCACCGCGATGCCCTGGGGAGTGGCGGTCAATGGGATGAAGGTCCATCCTCAAGGGGTCTACGCCGTAATGGCCAGCTACGCCATCTTCGTTTTCCTTTGGAAGCTCAGGCTCCAGACCAAGTTCAGGGGACAGCTTTTTGTCGTCTGGTCCCTTGCCTATGGAGTCAGCCGCTTTTTCATCGAGTATTTCCGCTACGGGCGCCTGTGGGGCCCTTTCACCCTCACCCAATGGGGGAGCCTGGCGATGATCGCCATCGGCGCCTACTTGTGCCGGCGCTGGGAAGGTGAACCTCCTCCCTATCCCCGTCCCCGAAGCGTGTCTTTCACCCGGCAGGAAGCCCTGCGGTGGCTCCTGGGCCTTGCAGTTCTAATATGGTTTTACTATGCCTGGAGGGGTTGAAACCTGGATTTGTCGGTCTTAGGATCGCCGCTTGCTTTGGGGGTTTGCCCGATGGTCCCTCTCTTAACTGTGAGAGGGACGTATTATTGTGCGTCCACCTCAATCACCTCGTGGAGTCTCTCGTGCAAAGCTTCGCGACAAGGGGGCCTTGCGCCGCCGAGGGCCCGAACGCAACGGACACGAAGCTCGAGGGCATTTCATCTCTCTCGCTGATTCTCGGATAAGCTCATAGCCTGCTAGCGCCTTGTTGATTCATCCTCTCCCTCACCTCGCAAAGCCACACCTCAGCGGTCTGTCTTGGGCCGCCTATTCGATTGCCCGTTATTCTCGCAACTATCCTTACATCGTCTGGGCGGCGGCCCCTCAGACTGCTTAGCCATCTTATCTTGTTGATTTGTGGACGGCGCGCTTTGCATAGCTGCACCTTGGACTGCTCGCTAGATGGCCCACACGTAATGAATGTATTGTGATAACTAAAGATTAGTGGGTCATAGGGCGATCATAAGGCCGTTGGCCGATGTACACAGGCAATGGCATTGTTATACACCTAACATTAGTGAACAAAAACTTCATGACACAAAGAGGAATTAGTCTAACAATGACGAAGTAAGCGGACAAAGGTAGGATGACCCATGAGTGAGGTGTGAAGATTGGATGTCCGATGTTTACGTCCTGCCTTGATGGAGGGATTTCATGGTGACGATGCCGGCCATCAACAAGCCCCAGTTAGTCGATGAGATCATTGCAACTATCACCAAGCAGATTATGGAGGGCGAGTTGAAAAAAGGCCAGAAGCTGCCTTCGGAGATAGAACTGGCAAGGCAGTTTTCCGTAGGACGGAATTCAGTCAGGGAGGCGTTTCGGGTACTGCGGGCCCTGGGCATTGTTGAAATACGGCAGGGGGATGGGACCTATATTGCTAGCGAGGTGTCGGAAGTCTGTCTAAATCCACTGATTGCCGCCCTGATGATGCAGACGGGAACGCCTATGGCTCTAATTGAACTGAGGCATCTGCTGGAACTTGGAGTCATTGAACTGGTTGTGGAGAGGGCGGATGAAGAAGACATGGAGCGGATTGAGGCAACCATCGATGCGTTCCAACAAGCGGTGGAAAGGGGCGCCGATCCTGACGAGCTGCTGGAGGAAGACCTGGAGTTTCACTACGCATTATTCGAAGCCACGAAGAATCCGATGATTGTCACCATCGGCAAGACGATCATGCAGCTGTTTGGAGTCTCCATTAAGGCGCATCTGGCCGAGAGCTTTGGGGCGAAAAGTGCTGTTGCGAACCATCGACGAGTGTTTGCAGCCATTAAGGCGCGGGACTTGCAAGAATGCAAGAAGCAAGTCCTGAAGAGCTTTGAGGTGTGGCAGACATATGTAAGAGTACCCGATTGAGGGGGAGTAGAGGTGCTAAAGACTGAATTGGAGCAAATGGCCAAACTAATTCGCCGTGACATCCTGGAGATGGTGCACGAGGCGGGGACAGGGCACCCCGGGGGCTCCCTATCAGCTGTGGAACTGGTTACTGCCCTCTATTTCGCGGAAATGAATGTCGATCCAAAAAATCCCACATGGGCCGATAGGGATCGATTCATTCTGTCTAAAGGCCATGCATGCCCTGTTTCGTATGCAGCCTTGGCCCGCAAAGGCTTTTTCCCGCTCGAAGAGCTCAAGACCCTGCGCAAGCTGAACTCCATCCTCCAGGGGCACCCCGACATGAAGAAGACTCCTGGCGTGGACATGACCTCGGGATCCTTGGGTCAAGGGCTCTCTGTCGGCTTCGGCATGGCTCTGGGGGCGAAGGTTACCGGCAAAGCTTTCCGGGTCTATGTTCTCCTAGGAGATGGAGAGCTGCAAGAAGGCTCCATCTGGGAGAGCGCGATGGCTGCCGCGAAGTACAAGCTGAACAACTTAGTGGCCATCGTTGACTGCAATGGTCTCCAAGTTGACGGCCGCTGCAGTGATGTCATGGAACTGGAGCCTTTGGCCGACAAGTGGCGGGCCTTCAATTGGGCTGTAAGGCAGATCGATGGGCATGACTTTGACCAGATTCTAGCGGCCCTTGCGTGGGCGAGGAAACAGGGCGGGCCCGTTGTGATACTGGCTCAGACCGTGAAAGGGAAGGGCGTTTCCTTCATGGAGGATGCCGTTCAGTGGCATGGGTTGGCGCCAAATAAAGAAGAACTCGAAAAAGCATTGGCCGAGATAGGGTGAAGGAGGAGGGCATGATGGGTAACCAACGGGCTGCCTTTGGGGAAGTCCTTATTGAAATAGGGCATGAAAACCCCGATGTCGTTGTGATCAATACGGACATTGCCACCTCGACCTGCGCTAATGGTTTTGCCGCAGTCTTTCCCGAACGCTCTTTCAATGTAGGCGTTGCCGAACAGAACGCTGTTACCGCGGCAGCCGGCTTGAGTACAGTTGGCCTAATTCCGATCGTCAGTACTTATGCCGTTTTTGCGACTATGCGGGCCTGCGAACAAGTCAGGACCTCCGTATGCTATCCCAACTTGAACGTAAAAATCGTGGCCAGCCATGGTGGTTTACAGGTGGGGGCCGATGGCCCGACCCATCAAGGCATCGAAGACATGTCCTTGATGCGGAGCCTGCCGAATATGACGGTGATTCATCCCTCCGATGACGTGTCCGTCAAGAAGGCGGTAAGGTCAATGGTGGCGATGAAGGGGCCGGTGTATCTGCGGGTTTGTCGGAATGACCTGCCTACCCTTTGGGACGAAAAGGATGAGTTTGTCCTCGGCAAAGGGCGGGTGTGGCGGGAGAGTCCCGACGATCAGGTGACCATAATTGCCGTTGGCTTCATGCTGTCGAGGGCGCTGCAGGCTGCTCGGGAGCTGGAGCGGGACGGCATCCCTGCCAGAGTCGTAGAGATCCACACCTTAAAACCGCTGGATGAGGAATTGATCCTGGCGTGTGCGCGAGATACGAAGGGAATCGTAACGGCGGAAGATCACAACATCATCGGTGGACTAGGAAGTGCAGTTGCTGAGGTCTTGGCTGAGGCCGGGCTGGGAACGAGGCTGGTGAGAGTTGGCATACGGGATGTGTTTGCCGAATCGGGGCCCTTTGAAGAGCTGATGGACAAGTATGGGTTAGGGGTAGCTGACATCATTGCAGCTGTTAAGAAGCTCGTTTAGAGGAGGACTTGTCATGCGTTTCAGCAATCAGGTTGCCATTGTGACAGGTGCAGGCTCAGCGCGGGGGATTGGTCGGTCGATAGCCTTGGCCTTTGCCAAGGAGGGGGCAAGGGTAGTTGTTGCTGATGTGAATCTAGATGGGGCGAAAGCTGTCAGCGAGGAGATTGCCCAATTGGGCGGCAAGTCCCTGGCCGTCAAGCTGGATGTTACGTCAGAGGAAGATGTCGCGGCAATGGTCGACCAGATCCTGGCCGAGTTTGGCAGGATTGACATCTTGGTCAATAATGCTGGGATTACGCAGCCGATCAAGGTCCTTGATACTACGGCGGAAGATTGGGATAGGATCATGGCCGTTAATCTCAAGGGAACCTTCCTTTGCTCAAGAGCAGTCATCCCCACCATGATCAAGCAGCAGTACGGCCGAATCGTCAATATTTCCTCCGTGTCGGGCAAGCGAGGTGGGGGAGTCTTCGGAGGTGCGCACTATTCGGCGGCTAAGGCCGGTGTCTTGGGCTTTGCCAAAGCTCTTGCCCGGGAGGTAGCTGCCGACGGAATTACAGTCAACAGCGTGGCTCCAGGCTTGATCGCCACGGACATTAGAGGCGGGTTAGAGCCGGAAGATGTCCAAAAGGAGATGACAAAGGATATCCCTGTGCCGCGGCTGGGGACGCCGGAAGAAGTGGCTGCCGCGGTCCTGTTCTTGGCATCTCCGGAAGCAGCCTACATCACGGGTGAAGAGATAGATATCAATGGTGGCTCCCATATGGATTAGATATAGAAAGGGGGGGGAATCCAACCAACGGCAAGTCCCATTCCTCATGTCATTAATGAAGGGGGTAACATCATGAAAAAGCGAATCATGACAGCAGTTCTGTGTCTTGTGTTCTTGATGGCCTTTGCCGGCTTTTCCATGGCCGCCGAGTACAATTTGCGACTTGGGCATGGAGCCGCGCCCGGCAATCCGCGGCACGTAGTGGCAGAGCAGTTCGCCGCATGGGTTAAAGAACAAACTGGCGGTCGCGTAGAGATTACCATCTTCCCCAGTGAGACCCTCGGCAGTGACCGGGAGATGGCTGAAGCCGTTGCCATGGGTGCTTTGGACATGAGCATCAACTCCCAGGGACCTGTCGGGACCTTCGATCCCAGGATCGGCGTCTTCGGTTTGCCCTTCTTGTTCAACAATATGGACGAAGTCTCGTACATTCTCGATGGGCCCATAGGCCAACGGCTGTCCGAGGAAATGCTCGTCCATGGCTTCCGGATTCTAGCCTATTGGGACAACGGTTTTCGCCATGTCACCAACAACATCCGGCCGATTTACGAGCCAAAAGATTTGCAGGGCCTAAAACTACGGACCCCTGAAGACGACATGACCTTGGCTATCTTTGAGACTCTAGGCGCACGGCCGGCTCCCCTGGCTTTCGGCGAGCTCTACCTGGCCTTGTCGCAAGGCGTCTTCGATGGCCAAGAGAATCCTCCCGTCAATATCTATTACACCAAGCTCTATGAGGTCCAAAAGTATCTGTCGATAACCAATCACAAGTATGAAATGAACCCATTCCTCATGAGCGAAATCACATGGAGGCGTCTGCCTGAGGATATTCGGCAGATCATCGCCGAAGGTGCCGTGAAGTTCGCCAAGGTCCATCGCGAGATGAATACGGCGGAAAACGAAGCGCTCCTCGACAAGCTGGCCGAGGTAGGCATGACCATCAATGAGGCCAACATTCCTGCCCTGCGGGAAGCGACGGCCAGTGTCTACGAAAAGTTCAAGGGTATTTACGGCGCTGACTTGATAGAGGGACTGCTGGCCGAGCTGGAAAAAATCCGGTAAGCGATGGGGGGAGGGCTTGCCCCTCCCCACTATCGATGATGTAGGGAGGGGATCATTGTGGCGCAATTGTTGGAGCGACTAAGCACAGGGCTCAATGAAATCGTCAAGCTAGTCTGCGTCATCATCGCTGTTGTCTTAACAGTCACCATTTTCATTGGCGTCATCTCCCGTTATATCTTGGGCAAGCCATTCATTTGGGAATACGAATTCTCCATTATGCTGTTGGTCTGGATGACCTTCCTGGGCGTGTCCATTGGGTTCAAAGAACGTGCCCACCTAGCTTTGACCTTCTTGGTCGACCACTCACCCCCGGCGCTCAGGAAAGCTGCTCGGGTGTTGGCCTTCTTGGCGACTATCCTGTTCGCCATCTTTTGCATCGTGAACGGCTTTGGTATTGCACGCTCCTTCCTTCCCAGGACCTATCGGACTATCCCTGTATCGCTGGCTTGGACATACGCCGCATTGCCTACTAGTTTTGTTGTAAGTCTCCTCCATCTGACCGTCCATGCTCTAGAGACGTTGGGCCTATTGCCGGCTGAGCAAGCCCCTCGAGATGAGGCAGTGTAAGCAAGGGGGTTAAACAAGAATGGGCATTTATCTAGTTGTAGCCTTTATGATACTTGGGGCGTTGGGGGTGCCGATAGCTGTCTCCTTGGCCCTCTCCGCAGTCCTTGTCTATGCGGTTCACGGTACGATGCCAACGGCAATCGTGATGCATCGTATGACCGGCGGAATGGCTCAGTATATTCTCCTGGCCATACCTTTCTTTGTTTTAGCCGGCCAGCTGATGAATACCGGGGGCGTTACGCGGCGGATTTTTGATTTCGCCAATTGTCTCGTTGGTCACATCCCGGGAGGCCTTGGCCATGCCAACGTCCTGGCAAGCATCATTTTCGCCGGCATGTCGGGATCGGCCGTCGCCGATGCCGGCGGTTTGGGCGCCATCGAGCTGCAGGCGATGAAAGACGAAGGCTTTGATGTGGGCTTTCGCACGGCCGTCACTATTTCATCGTCGATCATCGGGCCGATCATCCCACCTAGCATCCCCATGGTCGTGTACGGCGTGATGGCGGAGGTGTCCACCGGGTCACTGTTTATGGGAGGAGTAATTCCCGGCCTAATGATGGGAGTTGGCCTGATGGCTATGGTCTATTTCCTGGCCCTAAAAGCTGATTACCCTTGCAGGGCCAGGCCTACTTTGCGGGAAATCTGGGATTCATTCCGCGAGGCCTTCCTGCCCATCGTGACGCCGGTAATTATCATCGGCGGCATTATCAGCGGCGTTTTCACGCCAACAGAAGCGGCGGTAGTCGCCAGCGTGTATGCTTTCTTGCTGGGAACGGTCATCTATAGGGAAATGACGCTCAAAGACATCGCCCATGTCATCCTCGACAGTATTGTAACTAGTGCAACGGTCGTTTTTGTCATCGGGTGCGCCTCTGCCTTTGCTTGGCTGCTGGCCGTTGAAGGCGTGCCCAACATGGTTACCCAAGCAGTGCTCTCCTTTTCGGACAATCCCGCCGTCATCTTGCTGCTGCTGAACATCATTTTCCTCATTCTGGGCATGTTTATGGAAGCTCTGTCGATCATGGTGATTCTGGTTCCGGTAATTGTCCCCTTGATCAAAGCTGTAGGCATCGATCCGCTGCATTTTGGTCTGGTTATGGTGCTAAACCTGATGATTGGCCTGGCAACCCCGCCTTTTGGCATGTCCTTGTACACGGTTGCCAAACTGGAGAAAGTCAGTCCAGAGGCGCTGTTCCGACCTATCATACCTTTCATCATTCCACTAGTTGTCGTTCTCTTCTTGATCACCTACATTCCCGGGTTGGTCCTATGGCTGCCGCGACTAATCATGGGTTAAGTAGACGGCTGGATAGATCTCTCGACGACCTGCTGACTTCCTTGAAGTCCGACGCGGCTTTGATGTATAGGACGTCCCCCTAAAGGCTAAGCTAGCATCGGGTTGATTTGGCCAGGGAGGGCAGAGTGGCCGCGTCGGGCCAGGGATGGCCGTTGGCGGCCATTTCTGTTTATGGGGCCCTCAAATTGCCCAGAGTATTCTTCAGAAACTGATTCTTAATGTAAAGCTGCTGCAGGTCGCGCCATCTAATGACGCCATCAAGGGCAGTGGGGTTCTCCGGCTGTTCCTAAAACCTACAGTATTTTGACGCGGGCTGATTCCATTAAATAATTGATCAAAAGAGGAAAAACAGGTAAGATAGTACTGGAAGATGTTGGGGTTTAGCTAGGAATGACGATTCATATATCGCTGTCGTTGCATCACTTGGAGAGGTACGACCCAGTGAGTACTTGTTGCGTCGGGAAGCTGGAGAGGAGTTTAAGGATCGTCCAAAAGCATTGACCCAGTTAACAAAGAAAGGCGGTATAGTCATGCAGGGAGATCCAAGGCTCATTGAGGCGTTGAACGCGTTGCTAGCGGACGAGCTGGCGGCCATCAACCAGTACGTGGTCCACGCAGAAATGTGTGAGGACTGGGGTTATGGCAAGTTGCATGAAAGCTTTGAGAAGCGGGCCATCACGGAGATGCGGCACGCCGAAGAGCTCATCGGCCGGATTCTATTTCTCGGCGGCAAACCGATCGTCACTAAACTCACCAGCATTCAAATCGGCGACGACGTTCCTAAGCAGTTGGAGTTTGACCGCCAGGCGGAGGAAAGGGCCATTAAGGCTTACAACGACGCTATAGCCCTTGCTGCTGAAGTAGGTGACAACGCAACGAAGGATATGCTGGTTGAAATCCTCAAGGACGAAGACCAGCACATGGATGAACTAGAGGAACTCTTGGAGCAGATTGAACACATGACCTTGCCCATCTTCTTGACCACTCAAGTTGGGTGATGGCCGACTACAGGTGAAAGCCGATCAAAAAGGGGCTTAGGCGCCCAGTCTGGTGACAAATCCATGCTCTCAAATAGTCTTTGGAAGGTTAAAGAAAGACCTCGCCCAAGAAGGGGCGGGGTCTTTTCAAGGAAACCGTCTTCGGTTTAGGTCTACAAGATAACAACTTATCCTTTCAACGCTCTCCCGCAAGCTCAGGTGATCTAGCCGTGCCGTCTCGACTTAGCTATTCAGGCTGGCATGACGAGTTCTTCGCACCTTTGTTCATAGCCAGACTAATTCTCGGAAAGGCTATTCCTACCCCTTCCCTAAAGGGCTTAAGGCTGGTATAATATCCAAAAAGGCGTTGAAGGGGAGGAGCAGGCTCTACTGCCCGGCAGAGAGGGGGTCCTAGGCTGGAAGACCCCTGGGAGAAGGTGGGACTGCAGGTCGCCCTGGAGCTTTCGGGCTGAAAGACAGTAGGTCCGAACGGGATGCCCGTTACAGCTTACGAGAGCCCGGCGTTAGCCGGGAACCAAGGTGGTACCGCGGAAGCAGCCTTTCGTCCTTGTGGCGAGAGGTTTTTTACTATCCGGGGGAACATTAGGGAGGCGTGAATATGGGCAAAGAAGCACTGCGGCAGTTGCCATCAGTCTACGATCCCCACGAGGTGGAAGGAAATATCTATGCCTTTTGGGAGAAGGGGGGCTTTTTCCACGGGGACGTCTCAGCTCCCGGCGAAGTCTTCACCGTGGTCATACCGCCGCCTAATGTGACCGGGGAGCTGCATATGGGCCACGCCCTCAACAACACCTTGCAGGACATCTTGGTCCGCTGGCGGCGGATGCAGGGATACGTGACTTCCTGGATTCCGGGGACAGACCATGCGGGCATCGCCACCCAAATCAAGGTGGAGGCGGACCTGCGCAAAGAAGGCTTGACCCGGCATGATCTGGGCCGGGAAGAATTCCTCAAACGGGTCTGGGAATGGAAGGAGAAATATGGAGGGCGGATCATCCATCAGCTGAGGAGACTTGGAGCCTCCTGCGATTGGGAGCGGGAGCGCTTTACCTTAGATGAAGGCTGCTCCCGGGCTGTGCGGGAGGTGTTCGTTGACCTATACAACAAAGGCCTCATTTACCAGGGGGACTACATCACCAACTGGTGCTGCGAGTGCAACACCGCCTTGTCCGACATCGAAGTTGAACACAACGATGTTGAGGGCAAGCTTTATCACATCAAGTACCCCATGGTCGAAGGGGACGGGTGGATCGTGGTGGCCACCACGCGGCCGGAGACAATGCTGGGCGATACGGCCGTGGCGGTGAACCCTGACGATGAGCGCTATCGCCACTTGGTGGGGGAGCAGGTGATCCTGCCCCTCATGGACCGGCCCATCCCGATCATCGCCGATGACTTCGTCGATCCCGAGTTCGGCACGGGCATGGTCAAAGTGACCCCGGCCCACGATCCCAACGACTTTGATATGGGTCAGCGCCATGGTTTGGATCAGATTAAGGTCATCGGCCCCGATGGCAAAATGACTGAAGAGGCCGGTCCCTACGCTGGCCTTGCGGTCTTGGAGTGCAGGCGGCGGGTAGTCGAGGATCTAGATAAGGCAGGACTCTTGCTAAAGGTCGAAGACCACCTCCATGCGGTGGGCCACTGCTATCGCTGCCACTCGATGGTGGAGCCCCTCGTTTCCAGGCAGTGGTTCGTCAAGATGAAGCCTTTGGCCGGCCCCGCCATTGCAGCGGTGGTTGACGGCCGTATTCGCTTCGTTCCGGAGCGGTTCACCAAGACATATTTGAACTGGATGGAAAACATCCGGGATTGGTGCATTTCCCGCCAGCTTTGGTGGGGCCACCGGATCCCCGTTTGGTACTGCCAAAGCTGCGGCGAGACCATCGCGGCCAAAGAGGATCCTGAGGAATGCCCCAAATGCGGCAGCCGTGACCTGGTCCAGGATCCCGACGTCCTCGATACCTGGTTCAGCTCGGCCCTGTGGCCCTTCTCCACCCTAGGCTGGCCGGAGGAGACGCCGGAGCTGGCGCGCTTCTACCCAACCTCTGTCCTGGTCACGGGTTTTGACATCATCTTCTTCTGGGTCGCGCGGATGATCCTCATGGGCCTTGAATTCATGGGCGACATCCCCTTCCACCACGTCATCATCCATGGACTGGTGCGGGCCGCCGACGGCCGGAAGATGAGCAAGTCCCTAGGAAACGGCGTCGATCCCCTAGAAGTTGTCGACGAATACGGGGCCGATGCTTTGCGCTACACCCTCACCACGGGAGTCGCCCCGGGCAATGACCTTCGGTATCAACCGGAAAAGGTGGAGGCCAGCCGGAATTTTGCCAACAAGGTCTGGAATGCGGCCCGGTTTGCCCTGATGAACCTGGACGACTTCCTGCCAGGTGAATTGCCGGCTGAGCTGACACTGGCGGACCGGTGGATCTTGAGCCGCTACGAACGGGTGGTTGCCGAGGTGACCAGGCAGCTGGAGCGCTTCGATTTGGGCGAGGCTGCCCGGGCCCTCTATGATTTCATCTGGAGCGAACTGTGCGATTGGTACATCGAACTGGTCAAGCCGCGCCTTTACGGCAAAGAAGGGGAAAAGGCGCGGAAAGGGGCCCAGGCCGTCTTGTATCATGTCCTTGCCGGGTCGTTGAAGCTGCTCCACCCCTTCATGCCCTTCCTCACCGAGGCCATTTGGCAGTACCTGCCAGGCGCCAGCCAGACTATCATGCTGGAGAGCTGGCCCGTGCCGGAGGGGCTTGAGGATGCGGAAGGGGAGGCGGCCATGGCGGCCATCATGGAAGTCATCCGGGCCATCCGCAACATCCGGGGCGAGAAGAACGTGCCCCCCGGCAAGAAGATCAGCGCCATCCTCTTCATGGATGCAGGGGAAAGCCCCTTGATCCGGGAGAACCTGGCTTATGTCCAGCTGCTGGCAGGGGTGGAGAGCCTAGAGCAGCGGCCAAAGGCTGCGGCCAGGCCCTCGAAGGCCATCGCGGCCGTTGCCGCCGGCATTGAAATCTACTTGCCCCTCGCCGACCTGGTAGATCTGGAAGAAGAAAAGCGGCGGCTGGGGAAAGAGCTAGATCAGGCCCGGGAGGAGCTGGCCCGTTCGCAGGGTAAACTGGCCAACGAAAACTTCATCAGCAAGGCTCCCCCGGCGGTAGTTGAGAAGGAACGGGCAAGATACAGCGAACTGCAGCAGAAAATCGAAGCCTTGACGGCCCGTTTGGCGGAGATCGAGGAATAGTCATGAACTACACTGAAGCGCTGGAGCGCATCCATAGTCTGGCTCGTTTTGGCAGCAAACCGGGACTAGAGCGGATAAATGCTTTGCTGGAGAGACTCGGCCGTCCCCAGGAGAGGAACCCCGCGGTCCACATCGCCGGGACCAACGGCAAAGGTTCGGTGGCCGCGCTGCTCACTTCCATCTGTCAAGCAGCCGGCTACCGCACGGGGCTGTTCACCTCGCCCCACTTGGTGAAATATAACGAGCGGATCCGGGTCGATGGCCGCTCCATCAGCGACGAAGATGTGGCCGACCTGGTCGCCCGGGTCTGGCCCCTGGTCAAAGACGAAGGCCTCATCGGGGAATATGGCCATCCCACCGAGTTTGAGCTGGGCACCGCGCTGGCCTTCCTCTGCTTCGCTGAGCTAGGGGTGGACCTGATGATCATCGAGGTGGGCCTTGGCGGGCGGCTTGATGCGACCAATGTGATCATTCCGGAAGCTGCAGTGATCACCAAGATCGCCATGGATCATGCAATGCAGCTGGGAAGCACCCTCGGCTCCATCGCCAAGGAGAAGGCGGGAATCATCAAGGAGGGCCGCCCCGTCGTCAGCGGGCCCCAGGAGGACGAAGCAAGGGAAGTCATCGCCCGCGTCGCCCAAGAGCGGCGTGCGCCCCTCCTGCAGGTCGGCTCTGATGTGGAGTATGAGCTGATCGATTGGGGTCTGTGGGGGACGAAGCTCAACTACCGCGGGCGCCTCTGGCGGGAAAAAGGACTGACCATGGGCCTGGCCGGGCCCCACCAGGCGGTCAATGGAGCGACGGCCCTAGCTGCCGCGGAGGTCTTGGTGGAGGAGGGCTGGGACATAAGTCCCGAGGCGGTCCGGGAGGGTCTGCGGAGCGCCCGCTGGCCGGGCCGCTTCGAGATGGTCCAGGAGCGGCCGCCAGTCATCTTCGACGGCGCCCATAACCCCGACGGGGCCCGGGCCTTAAGCCAGGCTTTGGCCGGGGCTTTCCCGGGACGACCCATCATTTACGTGATGGCGGTCCTCGGGGAGAAGGATCGGGCCAAGATCCTGGAAGCCTTGCTCCCCTTAGGCGAGAAGGTGGTCTTCACCCGCCCGTCTTCATCCCGCAGTGCACCCAGCGATCCGGCGGAACTAGTGGAGCTGGCCAGCCCCTATGGGATCGAGTCCCACAGCGAAGGGGATCCCCGGCAAGCCCTCGCGTGGGCCATGGAACAGGCGGGGGAGACGGGAGTTGTCTGCATCTGCGGTTCTTTGTATCTGGTTGGGGAGCTGCGGGGCCTTTGGCCCATGGAAAACTCACGTCCCTAAGAGGAATCTGTTCGTGCAGGGAGTAGTTATATCGTGAGGCCAAGTGGAGGTGAGGCTGGTGGTAGCGGCAAAAAACAAGAATGCATGGCGGGATAAACTATCACTGGCCGCAACGTTGCTGGCGGTAGGCATCGTCGCCGTTTTCCTCGGGTACCTCATGGGGCAGTACGCCATCCGCTTGATGGCCGAGCCTTTAATGAAGCCCACAACGACTGCTTCCCGTCCGCAGCCAAGCCCTCCGCCACCACTAGATGAGGCAGTCGATACGGAGGAAGAGGAAGAACCGCTCCCCACACCTCCTCCCCAGGTGGTCAAGGCGCCCAAAACCCCTGTCCTCTATCGGGTGCAGGTGGGGGCCTTCCAAGAGGAGGAGAACGCCCGCAGGCTAGGCGAGAAGCTGAAGGAGGAAGAGAACCTGCCTGTTTATCTGAGCCCCGGGCCGCCATACCGGGTGCAAGTGGGGGCCTTCGCGGAACGGAAGAATGCCGAAGCCCTCCGGGCTAAGCTCCAAGCGAAGGGTTACGAGGCTATTATCACGCAGTAGAGGAGCCGTTGACTGCCGAGATAGGTCTTGTTGACACCGGTGGAGGTCTCTGCTATATTTGAAATGGCTTATTCCCGCCATCAAACTGCTAAAGTATAGGAGGCGAAGGATGTGGCGGACCACGTCAACGTAATTACCGATGAATGCATTGCTTGCGGTGCCTGCGAACCGGAGTGCCCGGAAGGGGCCATCAGTGAAGGTGACGAGATCTTTGTCATCGATCCTGACCTGTGCACTGGCTGTGACGACTGTGTAGCCGTGTGCCCCGTAGATTGCATCGTCCCTAGGGAATAATTCTATTGCATGGCAACGGGCAGGGCAGGCCGCCGGATGCGGGGTCTTGCCCTTTTTTGTTCCCGTCATATTTCCCCCCCTGAGCCCATAGGATGATATTGTTCGGTTCAGGGGGGGATGATCGTTGCGGTGGCTGGTGTACATAGTCTTAATGTGCCTCATTGCCGCGGTCTTGCCGGCGATCTTGGTGAGGGGCTACGAACCACCGGGCAGGGACCAGATCCAAGTCCGGCTGTTTCGCGAAGACGTCAGCCGCCTGGTGGAGCTGGACCTGGAAGAATACGTGGCCGGAGTTGTCGCCGCCGAAATGCCGGCGGTCTTCCACCTGGAGGCCCTCAAGGCCCAGGCGGTGGCCGCCCGCACCTATGCTTTGCGTGCGGTGCGGACCGGGGGCGGCGGGTACCATCTGACCAGCAGCTTCCAGCGGGATCAGGCTTGGGTCAGCCTGGAAGGGCTCCGGGAAAAATGGGGAGCCGCTTTCCCCATTTACTGGAGCCGGATTCGCATGGCTGTCCGGGCAACCCGCGGGGAGGTCCTCACCTACCGGGGCGAGCTCATCTTCCCCGCTTATCATTCAACTAGTGGAGGACAGACGGAAGACTCGGAGAACTACTGGAGCGCCCTCCATCCCTACCTGCGGAGCACCCCCAGCCCCTATGAGGAGCACTCGCCCCATTACCGCACGGAACAGGAGGTGCCCTGGGAAGAGATCGCCCGCTCCCTCGGCCTCGAAGGGGAGGGTCCGGCCATCGAAATCCTCCAGCGCTACCCCAGCGGCCGCGTGCAAGCGGTGGCCGTGGGGGGGAAAGTCTTCACCGGCAGGCAGGTGCGGGAGGCCTTAGGACTGCGGTCCAACTGGTTCGATGTGGCGGTCTTGGAAGGACGGGTTCGCTTTTCCATCAGGGGGAATGGCCACGGCGTGGGCATGTCCCAGTACGGAGCCGACGGCATGGCCCGCCAGGGCTATAATTACCGGGAAATCCTCGCCCACTACTATCGCGGGACAAAGCTGATGCGGATCTACTAGCCGCGTTGACACTAGTTTTCTCCCTTGGTAGAATGGTCCCAAAAGGCATTGATTGGGGGGCAATGGGTGGCACTCACCGGTGGCGAGCTGAAAAGGTACAACCGCCAGCTGATCCTGCGGGAGGTAGGAGAAGAAGGCCAGGAGCGGCTTCGCAGGGCGCGAGTGTTAGTGGTCGGCGCGGGGGGGCTTGGTTCTCCCGCCGCTTATTATCTAGCCGCGGCGGGGATCGGCACCTTGGGGATAGTCGATAGCGACCGGGTGGATCTATCCAATTTGCAGCGGCAGATCCTCCATCGCACCGAAGATCTGGGCCGGCCGAAGGTGGAATCGGCCTCGCGCGCCCTCAGGGCGTTGAACCCGTTGATTGAGGTCAAGACTTACCCTATCAAGCTGACCCCGGCCAACGCGATGGAGACTATCCAGGGCTATGATGTGGTCATCGATGCGGTGGACAACTTCCCCGCGAGGTTCTTGCTCAACGATGCCTGCGTCTTAGCGGGGATACCCCTGGTGGAAGGGGGCGTCCTGCGCTGGGAGGGAATCATGATGACGGTCCTGCCCCGCCGCGGGGCCTGTTACCGCTGCTTGTTCCCTGAACCTCCCCCTGCCGGGGGCGTCCCTGGCGCTGGGGAGGTAGGGGTCATGGGGGCGATACCGGGAGTTTTGGGGGTCCTCCAAGCCCTCGAAGCGATCAAGCTCATCCTCGGCGTGGGCGAAGGCTTGGCAGGCCGGCTTCTCCTGTTCGACGGACTGACCACCAGCTTCCGGGAAGTAGCTATCGAACGGGATCCGGCCTGCCCTGTCTGTGGGTCATCTCCCCGCATTACCTCCCTAGGTCCTGGCTATCCGTGGGAGGGTGGGGATTAGGAAAAGTAGCGATCGAGGAGTCCTTGCAGGGCCTTGGCATGGCGAGCCTCATCCCGGGAAGTTTCATCGAACAGATCGTGGGCTTCGTCGAGATTCTCCTGTTTCGCCTGAACCGCCGCATTGCGCTTGCCCTTGTTGGCATGGAGCTCCCCGTCCAGCATCTTGAGCAGGTTCTCCTTGGTGCTGTCGATGAGGCCATTGAGCTCTGCATAGCGGGCCGCGTGCCACGCTTCTTCCATGGCTATCCTTTCCAGGACGGTGGCGATTTCCGGGTATCCTTCCCGCTCCGCCTGGCGGGCCATGGCTAAGTAAAGGCCCGTCTCCATGCATTCTCCCTGGAAGTTCTTCGCGACGGCTTCTTCCAACATGGTGCCCTTCGTTGTGCCTAGGACGTTCTCGTTGATGATGTCGGACAACTAAATCCCCTCCACTGTTATTAATAACGATAACGATTATAGTTTGGCACGAATCCTCGGCTGTCGCAATGGGCGAAAAGCGTTGGTATGAACTATCGGTAAGCAATAGCTTTTGTTTTCAAGGGCAGACTCTCCAGCTTGCATTTTTGCGCATCCGAACGCTCAGCAACTGGCTGGTCGCTCTAGTTGCTATCCTTCCCGCAGCTTGGCTCAGCCTATGCTGGATGGGAAAACTCGTTGGCCAGCCGATGGCCTGACAAAAGGGAGGTGGACGCTACGAAAACTGTTGAGGGAGTTCTCAATTACTTCGGAAACACCCCTTTGGTGAAGCTCCAACGGATTGGGGCAGGGTCCCTTTACGGGAAACTAGAATCGCGCAACCCTGGCGGCAGCGTCAAAGACAGGATCGCCTTGGCAATGGTTAAGGCTGCGGAAAAGGAAGGGAGGCTGCGGCCCGGGGGCGTCCTCGTTGAACCAACCAGCGGCAATACGGGGATTGGCCTTGCCTTGGTGGCGGCGGCCCGGGGGTACCGGTTGATTCTGACTATGCCCGAAACGATGAGCCGGGAGCGGCGGACTTTGCTCAAACTGTACGGGGCGGAGCTAGTGCTGACTCCGGGGTCCCAGGGCATGGGGGGGGCCATTAAGGCCGCCCAGGAGCTCCTTGCGGCCAACCCGGACTACTTCATGCCCCAGCAGTTTGAAAACCCTGCCAATCCCCAAATCCACCGGGAGACCACCGCACAGGAAATCCTGGCCCAAATCGACCAGATCGATGCCTTTGTGGCCGGGGTGGGAACTGGCGGCACCATCACCGGAGTAGGGGAGGTCCTGAAGGAGAAGAATCCCAACGTCCGGATTATCGCCGTGGAGCCGGCCGGCTCGCCGGTCCTTTCTGGAGGCAGTCCCGGTCCCCACAAGATTCAAGGCATTGGCGCGGGGTTCGTCCCCAAGGTGCTCAACCGGGAGATCATCGATGAGGTGATTCCCGTGAAGGACGAGGATGCCTATGGGATGGCCAAGGAGTTGGCCTGCAAGGAAGGGCTCCTAGTTGGGATTTCTTCCGGGGCCGCCGTCGCCGCCGCCCGTCAAGCGGCCCTCGAGATGGGGCCTGGGGCCAGGATCGTGGTCATGCTGCCCGATACTGGTGAACGATATTTGAGTGTCTTAGATGGGGGCTGATGACGTGAAGGAAAAATTGGCCGCGCTGCGGCGGATCCTCCGGGAGATGGAGGGGGTAATCGTCGCCTATTCCGGCGGGGTTGACAGCACCTTTCTGTTGAAAGTGGCCCGCGAAGAATTGGGGGACAGGTGCGTGGCCGCGACCGCCATATCCCCCATCCGCGTCCAGGCGGAAACCAAAGCCGCGGAGGCGATGGCGAAACAGCTGGGGGTGAGGTGGGAGCAGACGGCCACGGGCGAGCTGGCTATGGATGAGTTCACCGCCAATTCCCCCGAGCGCTGCTACTTTTGCAAACGGGAGCTCTTCAGCCGATTGCAGGAGCTGGGGAGGAAACTGGGCATCAGTCAGGTCATTGACGGCAGCAACTATGACGACCTCAAGGATCATCGCCCCGGATCCCGGGCCGCCAAAGAGCTGGGGGTCCGAAGCCCCCTCCAGGAGGTGGGCCTCACCAAGGCGGAAATCCGGGCTCTCTCCCGGGAGATGAACCTGCCCACCTGGGACAAGCCCTCCATGGCCTGCCTTGCCTCCCGGATTCCCTACGGCAGCCCCGTTACCCTGGCTAAGCTAACCCAGGTGGCGGAAGCCGAAGCCTTCCTGCGGGGTCTTGGTTTCGGGCAGCTGCGGCTGCGGCATCATGGGGAGGTGGCCCGGCTGGAAGTCTCCCCAGGCGACATGGGCCGGGCCGTTGACCTTGGGCCAAAGATTGCCGCCAAGCTCAAGGAGCTTGGCTTCTTGTATGTTGCCCTCGACCTGGAAGGATATCGAAGCGGCAGTCTCAATGCCTCCCTGGCAAAGAATGGCTGAAAAAGAAAAGTCCCTCCGGGCAAGGAGATTATCCTTCGATTGGTGAATTAAGTTTCTCGTGGGGCAAAGGCCGCAGCTGAGGAGGGTTGGGGTTTGCGCAAGGCACGCAAGGAGTGGATTTTGCTCCTACTGATTGTCGTTGTCGGAGGCCTATTAGGCACGGTGGTGGGAGATGCCTTGGGCGTTTGGCTGCCGGTGCTCGCCCGACCCTATGAAGCGGGCCTTCACGTACGGGAACTGAACCTCGCGGGCATGGCCACCCTCCAACTAGGGATCGCTTTTCGCTTCAATTTGGTAACACTGATAGGGGTGGTCCTCGGCTTGTTTGCCTACTGGCGAATGTAGCTGAGAAAGACCGTGCCGAGGTGGGGTGAAGATGAAGATTATCCTGGCGTCGGCTTCGCCCCGGCGCCTGAGCTTGTTAAGGAATATCGGTCTTGAACCTGAGGTGATCGCCGCGCAAATCGACGAAGACTCCATCCCGGGGGACAGCCCTGCGGAGAAGACCAGGCGCTGCGCCTTGGCCAAGGCTTCAGCTGTGGCCGAGCAGGTGGAGGAAGGCCTAGTCATCGGCGCGGACACAGTAGTCGTCTTGGGGGATGAAATACTGGGGAAGCCGGCCAGCGAGGATGAGGCCAGGGATATGCTGGCTCGCCTCAGCGGCCGGACCCATCGGGTGATAACGGGGCTGGCGGTGGTCGATGCAAGAAGCAAACGCTCCGTCTTGGGCCATGAGACTACCGCGGTGACCTTTCGCCAGCTGACGCGAGCTGAGATCGCCAGTTACGTTGCCAGCGGGGAGCCCATGGACAAGGCGGGCGCCTACGGCATCCAGGCCTTGGGGAGCTTGCTTGTCGAGGGCATCCAGGGCTGCTACTTCAATGTTGTCGGGCTGCCCTTGGTCCGTCTGGCCAAGATGTGCAAGGAATTTGGCTTTGATTTACTGATTGATCTTGCCCCTCATGCCAGCCATGCCCAAGAAGTAGGAGGGCATGGTCGTGCAGGAAAAGCTGGTCGTTAAGGTTAAGGAACTGCCGGCAAGCGAAAGGCCGCGGGAGAAGCTTTGGCAGCTTGGGCCGAGGGCCTTGGCCCTGAGGGACCTTTTGGCCATCATCCTGCGGGTGGGGAGTCGCCGGGATTCGGCCCTCACCCTAGCGGACCGACTGCTGGCCAAGTATCCTGGGCTCGTGGACCTGGCCGCCGCCAGCGTGGAAGATTTATGCCAGATCGAAGGCATCGGACCGGCCAAGGCGGCGCAGCTGAAGGCCGCCTGTGAACTGGCCCGGCGCCTGGCGAGGGCAAGCTGCGGGGAGCGCCCCGCCATCAGGGGCCCTAGTGATGCCGCTCGCCTGGTGATGGAGGAAATGCGGCACCTCGACCGGGAACACTTCCGCGTGCTGCTGTTGAACACCAAAAGACGGGTGATCGCCATTCGGGACGTATCCGTCGGTGGACTGGATTCCTCCCTTGTGCATCCCCGAGAGCTTTTCAAAGAATGCATTCGGCGCAGCAGCGCCGCGGTGATCCTGGTACATAACCATCCCAGCGGCGATCCCCAGCCCAGTCAAGATGACATCCGGGTGACCCGTCGCCTTTGCGAGGCGGGGAAGCTGTTGGGGATTGAGGTGTTAGACCATATCATCATTGGGGATAATAAGTTCGTTAGCTTGAAAGAAATGGGATTCTTGGAAAGTTGATGGGACCCTGGCAGTGAGTGAGAAAGGGGAAGCGGCAGATGTTTGGGCGATTTTCGAAAGATATGGGCATCGACTTGGGCACGGCCAATACCCTTGTCTACGTTAAGGGCAGGGGAGTCATCCTGCGGGAGCCATCAGTTGTGGCCATCAACCGGGAAACCAACGACGTCTTGGCGGTGGGCGAAGAGGCCAAACAAATGGTGGGACGCACCCCCGGGAATATTATTGCTATTCGACCGATGAAAGATGGAGTCATAGCTGACTTTGACGTCACCGAAAAAATGCTTCGCCACTTCATCAATTTGGCCAACCGGCACCGTTCCTTGTTTCGGCCCCGGGTGGTGGTGGCCGTCCCCTCCGGAGTGACGGAGGTGGAAAAAAGGGCGGTGATCGATGCCACCTTGTCCGCGGGGGCCAAAGATGCTCGCCTCATTGAGGAGCCCATGGCTGCCGCCATTGGAGCTGGGCTGCCGGTTCAGGATCCAACGGGGAGCATGATCGTGGATGTGGGGGGCGGCACTACGGAAGTGGCCGTCATCTCCTTGGGAGGCATCGTCTCCCACCGCTCCATCCGGGTTGGCGGCGACGAAATGGATGAAGCCATCGTTCAGCATATCCGGCGGACGTACAACCTCCTGGTCGGGGAGCGGACCGCGGAATTGGTCAAGCAGACAATCGGCAGCGCCTGGAGCAGCGATGAGAAGCACATGGAAGTGCGGGGGAGGGATCTGCTGACGGGGCTGCCGAAGACTATCCTAATATCCAGCGTCGAGGTCAAAGAAGCCCTGGCCGAACCGATCAGCGCGATCGTCGAGGCCGTGAAGGTCACCTTGGAGCGAACGCCTCCGGAACTGTCCGCCGATATCATGGACAAAGGCATTGTTCTGGCCGGCGGCGGCAGCCTCCTGGCAGGTCTGGACCGGCTCCTGGCCAACGAGACAGGCATGCCTGTGCATCTGGCCGAGGATCCCTTGGGGGTGGTGGCCATCGGCACCGGCGCCGCCCTGGAGCACTTTGACCTGTTGGGACGGGTCATGCTCAGCACCCGCAAGTTGAAGGCATAGGGAAGTGATGGTGGTGCGCCCACCGGAGGGCCATAGGCTCATACTGTATGTAGCCGCGTTCCTCCTCCTGATGGCAGCCCTTCACCTCACGGCAGAAAGGGAGCATGTCACGGGCCTGGAGGCCTTCTTGGCCGACAGGCTCGCTCCCCTCCAACGGGGGCTGGCCACCGTTGGCGCATGGACTGCTAAGAATTGGCAGGCCCTCTTGGAATGGCGGCAGCTAAAGGAGATCAACGCGAAGCTGCGAGCCCAGGTGGAGCTTTTGCAGACGGAGAATATCCGGCTGCGGGAGTACCGCCGGGAAAATGCCTGGCTCCGGGAAGCTTTGGGCTTCCGGCAGGAAGTTGGTTACAACATGCTGCCGGCCCAGGTGATTGCTAGGGATCCAGGGAACTGGCTGAGCAGCATCATCATTGACTTAGGTGAAGAAGATGGTCTGCGGGCTGGGATGGGTGTGGTCGGTCCCGGCGGGGTGGTGGGCTCAACCCGGTCCGTCGCCAAGAAAACGGCGCGGGTCATGCTGATGATCGACCCCTCCAGCGCCATCGGGGGGGTCAGCCAGCGGACGGGAGACTTGGTCCTGGTGGAAGGGTTGTCCGAGTCGGCGGGACTGGCCCGGGTCAAGCCCTTGGTCCGGGATGCCGATCTGAAGCAGGGGGACATCATCGTCACCTCGGGACTCTCCGTCATCTTCCCCAAGGGGCTGCCCATTGGCCGCCTGGTCACCGTCACCCCCGGCGATTACGGGACTTTCGCCGAGGCTTTCCTGGAGCCAACGACGGATCTGGCCC
>Ga0209537_1001898_pt1 | contig 22170 bp, 22 predicted proteins | sample BioPla4DNA1_FD_187698 | JGI IMG/M metagenome (GOLD analysis project Ga0209537, IMG submission 187698) | Biogas fermentation microbial communities from Germany - Plant 4 DNA1 (SPAdes) (version 2) | ecosystem: Engineered > Bioreactor > Anaerobic > Digestate | place: Bielefeld, North... | reverse complement strand
GGCAGGGACCCTGATACTCAAAAAGAGCGGCGCTAAAGGCCGCTCTAGACGAGACGAAAGAATCGTCTCCTGTTTCTTGCTTCGTAATCTATTGTTCCATCTGTTTGGCTAGAAAACCAGCTGCGGTTTCCGCCAGTTTTACTTCCATATCTCCCAAGCTCACATTGGGATCTTTGGTTACGATTATCACTGCTCCGATAGGATCTCCCTGGCTAATAATAGGTGCGATAACCTGAGCTTTAATGGTATACTCCCGGTCATCATTTTGAATAACATGTAAATTCTCGTCATTGGGAGCATCTAAGTTGTTCATTATCAGGGTAGTGCGTTCTTCCAGAGCTCGTTCCACAGCTTTACCAATAGACTTGCTGAGAAATTCCCTTTTATTGGCGCCAGCCACGGCGATAATGACATCCCGATCCGCTATCATCGAAATATGCCCGATGGTCTCGTTAAGCGAGTCGGCATACTCTTTAGCGAAATCCCCCAGTTCACCAATGGGAGAATATTTCTTTAAGATAACTTCTCCTTCACGATCAACAAAAATTTCCAGAGGGTCACCCTCACGAATGCGTAACGTTCTGCGTATCTCCTTAGGGATAACGACCCTGCCCAGGTCGTCAATCCGGCGAACGATTCCTGTTGCTTTCAATTTACATTATCCCTCCTTTTTTTAGAAAAACTTAAAAAGCCTGTTTTCCTTTCAGTGATAGTATATAACTCAAAATCCCCTTTTATTCACTTTTTACCATCGTCTGCTCATAAAATAATTTCTTTCCTTAATTGCAGGGATATCAACGGTTGTCCCTCTTTTTATAAATGAAGATTTCAAGAGAAACCCTTAGCCAAAGATGACAATTTTCGTAAAAACCCAGTCAATGATTGGCATAACTAAAAAAAGCAGGTCATACAGTAATAGTTTTTCTTTTAATGGTGAAACTAATCTGGAAAGTATTGCTGTTCGTAGCCTGTATCGAACGTGATAATGGTAATAATTTGGAGGCCTTATGCAGCACATCAGCCCTTTTCAGATTTACGCTACTTTAGTGGTCATGACCATTCCCATTGCTTTTCTGGAAGTACCTAAACGCCAGCTGGTCAGCCTGGGCAACAACGCTTGGATTGCCGTTGTCTTATCTCTGCTGCCGGGTTTGCTGATACTGTTCATGTATCTGTTTATAATTCGCCGGAGTCAAACACCTTTTCCCGCTATGCTGGAAGAACACTTTGGTTCGGTGGCAGGGCGCATCCTGCAGATCTTTTATTTTGTAATAGAATTAGGTATTGCGGCTTTTGGCATCCGCCTCTTTGTGGAATTTGTGGAAACCAATGTTCTGCCAGGAACACCCATCAGCGCATATATCGTGCTTTTATTGCTGGTGTGTTTTCCCGCCTTGAAATCCGGCCTACAAACCTTTGTGAGGACCTTTGAGATAATAGTTATCGCAGGTTTGCCCTTAACCATGCTTATTCTGGCGCTGGGATTATCCCAGCCTTTAAACCCGGAAAACCTGCTTCCCCTACAGACTATGAGCCTAAGAGACCTGGTCGTTGCCACCACCTCCACTTCCATAATTCTTGCCCGGGGGTTCATTATTCTGCTCCTGGGCAAACTGGTCACTGACTGGTCGGGGGTGCGTCGAGCTGTAATAGGAGCATTGTTAACTTATATAATGGTGATGGCCGTCACGGTGGTGCTCTCCCTTCTTATGTTCAGCGCTTCCACTGCTCGGACCTTGGTTTTTCCTACTTTTACAATAATACGAAGTATTGAAATCGGTCAGTTCATTCAAAATATTGATATTATTTTCATCGGCATTTGGATTATGGGAATGTTCGCCACTACTACCGGCACCTGGTATATCAGCCTGCTTAGCCTTCAGCAGGCCCTGCGCCTGAGCAGCTACCGTTTTTTGATTGCCCCCACCGCTCTGATTTTGGGGATATCCTCTATAACCATGGCAGAAAATATTTTAGAAGTGCAAATATTATCCAATATTATCATTCCTTTTCTTTATGGCTTGGCCTTGTTTCTTATTCCCTTGGTGATATTCCTGCTGGTGCTGTTCAAACCAGAAGCCAGTAATCAGCCAGCCAAGTCGATAACCGTGCAGAATTTGGATTAACAGCCAGACCCTGCATAAGGCAGGCTGTCCCAGAACAAACTAAGGTGAGAATACTGCCCTTAGGAGGTCTTCATGCGCTATCTCAATCGCCAGTCAGCTCCAGAAAGCTCCGACCCTCATGAGTTAATAGATCAAAACCTTACCGGTATCTTAGAAACCGATCGGAGTAATCTGGAAGTCCTGCTGCAGAATTGCTCCGATATAATCATAAAACCTTTTCAATTTGGCAATCCACCTATAGCCGGTATGCTGCTGTACTTTGACGGTTTGGTGGACCGGCAGGAAGTAGAAATCAATCTGTTAAAGCCGCTTATGCTGGAAATGGCTATGTTGTGCAGTCAGAATGGCGGACTGCACGAAGATGTGCTGGAACATGTACGCTATCGCATACTGACTATGGCTGACCTGAAAGTGATAAAAGACTACAACAGCATCTGCCGCCATATCAGTTCAGGAGATACCGTCTTTCTTATCGACGGCATAAAAGAGGCCCTGGTAGCTGGAACCCGTTCCTGGCAAAGCCGGGGAGTAGAATCCCCCGAAAACGAAGTGGTGGTATTTGGCCCCAAGGAGGCTTTTGCCGAAACCCTTCGCTTCAATACCGCCATGATCCGCAGGCGCATCAAGTCAGTTAACCTGAAAATGGAAGGCTATGTAATTGGCAGGGTTACTAAAACCGATGTGGTTTTGTGCTATGTGAGCGGCATAGCCCCGCCCAATCTGGTAAATGAGGTTCGCTCCCGTTTAAGCGATATTGATACTGATGCTATCCTGGATACTGAGTATCTGAATTCATTTCTTGCTGATACTAAAGCTACTATTTTTACACAGGTAGAAAACACCGAAAAACCAGACCGGGTGTGCGGGCATTTGCTGGAAGGGCGGATGGCCATATTGGTAGATGGTTCCCCTACGGCTATGATATTGCCCATATCTTTTCCCCAGTTTTGGATAGCTGCCGAAGATTATTATACGCCTTTTATTCCGGCATCCCTTTATCGTATCGGACGTTTTACAGCCTTTCTGATGGCTTTGCTGCTGCCTTCCATATATGTAGCGGTTACCACCTACCACCAGGAAATGATACCGACCGCCCTTTATCTCACTATTGCCGCTACTCGTCAGGGAGTACCTTTTCCCATATTTGTGGAAGCTTTTCTAATGGAAGCTACCTTCGAACTCCTGCGGGAGGCGGGACTGCGCCTGCCCCGAGCAGTGGGCCCTGCTGTCAGTATCGTGGGCGCACTTATTATTGGCGATGCAGCTGTGCAAGCCGGACTGGTATCCACACCCATGGTGGTGGTTGTGGCCTTTACTGGTATCGCTTCTTTCGCGGCTCCTAATTATAATGCTGCCTTAATTATTCGCACTGCCCGTTTTGCTTTCTTAATTGCGGCTGCAGCTCTGGGGTTCATGGGTATAATGATTGTCCTTATTCTCATGCTGATCAGAATGGCTTCTTTGTCTTCACTGGGTATGCCCTATCTATCTCCCCTGGCTCCCTTTAACTGGTCTCAGCTAAGTGACATTATTGTGCGGAGGCCATGGTATTTGGCCAACCAGCGTCCCTATATGGAAGGCATGGAAAACCAGGTCCGTCAGGGAGCAAAGGGGGAACAGGAGTGAAGCAGGGGCTGTTTATTCGGGTTATTTTGGTCCCGCTTATCTTGTCTGCCTGTCTATGCGGATGCCAGGGGGTCGAAGTGGAACGAACCGCTATTGCCACGGGCGTAGCCGCTGATTGGGAAGATGGAGACTACATTGTATCAGTGCAATTGGCTAAAGTGGCCACCGCAGAGCAGGCCGCATCTATGGAAGGTCCTCAGTTTATCGTCCTCAATGAGCGCGGTCAAACCTTAACCGAAGCCGCCCGGCGATTGAACCTGACCCTGCCCCGTCTGCCCCGATGGTTTCATGCCAACACTCTATTGTTAGGCGAAAACCTGGCCCAGCAGGGGTTAAGCAGTGTTATCGATTTCCTCTCCCGCAATCCTAAAGTCCGGGCCAACTCTTTGCTGGTCATGACCCGGGGAGCTACTCCTCCGGAAGTATTCCAGATAGATACGCCTCTGGAGCCCTTTTCAGCGGTGGCTATCCGTTATATTCTGGAAAACCAGGAGGATCAGGTGGGTATTTATAAACCGGTTACCCTGGCAGAGTTTCTTTATAATGTGGCTACTCCAGGAATCGATCCAGTTATACCCCAGGTCAGGATTGTTTCGGATAACGGCAAAAAGCTCCTGACCATTGAGGGTACTGCTGTCTTTCGTGGTACAGAATGGGCAGGAGAATTAAATGAAGCCGAAAGCCGGGGATTTCGCTTTTTAAGTTCGGAACGAATTCGCGGAGGATTACTTGTTATCCCCGCTCCCGGTGATGAAACCCGTGATGTCACCATCGAAATAATTTCTTCCCAGGCCACCGTGAAACCCGTATGGAAAGAGGGAGAACTGCGCATGATGGTACAAATAACTGCTGAGGGCAATTTCTACGACCAGACTTCCTCCAAACCCCTGCTGAATTTGGATACCTTCCGTCTCTTAGAAAAGCTGAGCGCGGATCAAATAGAGGAATATATAAAACTAGCCATTGGCAAAGCCCAGTATTATCAGGCCGATATTTTTGGCTGGGGCAGACTGCTGGAAAAAGAATATCCCCATGTCTGGTCCCAGGTAGAAAAAAACTGGCCGGAAGTCTTCTCAGGCCTGCCGGCGGATATACAAGTTGATTTTGAACTGCGCCGCACCTACTTAACTGATGAATCTTTTGTCATAAGATAAGGAGATTTGGCCATGGTGCTGATCCTGGCAATTCTAGCTTTTACGGTGGTGGTACTTATAGAACTGCCCGGTTTGATTAAAAACCGGCTTTACCGGGAGATTTGGGTTTTTTCGCTGTTATTCCTTATCGGGGTTTACCTGACTTTTGCCCAGCTCTACCAGTGGCCCTTGCCCAATCCCCTGCCAAACCTCTATCTACTGCTGGAAAATTAAGGAGAGTAAACATGCAGCAGGTTTTTACGGTAATTCTAGTATTATTGATATTGCTGGCCAGTGGTTGCGGCACTATGAACAATGTGGAGCGAACAGCGGTGGGAGCTGGTCTGGGAGTTGAACTGGATAATGAAGACCAGGTTGTGTTCTACGCCCAATTTAACCGGCCGGTAAATGTTCAGGAAACCGGGGCTAACGAAGCCCAGAGCGAAGTTTTTGTCGGCAGGGGCAAAACCCCCAGTCAGGCCGCCCGCAACATAACCCTGGTAATGCCTCACTTACCCCTATGGTCCCATGCGGATATTTTTGTACTGGGAGAAAAGCTGGCCCGCACCGATCTGTATTATATGGCTGATTTCCTGTCCCGCAACCGCAATGTCCGTAAAAACTCTTTTATGGTGGTGGCATCCAAGGTAAGTCCTTATGATATTTTCACCGGCGAATGCCCTTTTGCTTTATGCACTTCCCGGGGTATTATCAATATTCTGCAGGCTCAGGAAAAACAATTCGGTATCTATGTACTAGTAACTGCATCGGAGTTCATAACCAAACTGCTCAGTTATGGTATAGACCCGGTTGCTCCCCAGGTGACCATAGTGAAAAAGGATGGCAAGTCCATAATAACCATCGATGGGATGGCGGTCTTTCGCCAAAACCGTATGGTAGGTTCCTTAAATGAGTTAGAATGCCGTGGCTACCGCTGGCTTAGCCCCACCAGTAAAAAAGACGGCCTGGTAGTCTTAAGTGCCCCCTGGCCCGGTGTAGATTATATCAGTCTGGAAGTAAATGAGTTCAACACCCGTACCCGTCCCCGCTTTGCCGATGGCAAATTGATCATGGATGTGCAGGTAGATGTGATCGTAGGCTTGGTGGATATTGGGGGAATGGTTAATATCCTGGAAAACGAGCGTATTATTGAAGATTTAGCGGCACAAGAAATTGAAAGGCAAATCTATGCTTGCATCGCTAAGGCTCAGCAGCTCAACAGTGATATCCTGGGCTGGGGACAAAAAGTACAGCGCTATGAACCAGAAGTCTGGGAAACGCTGGAGCCCCTTTGGTATGATGTCTATCCAGATATAGAAGCCCAGGTTGCTGTTAAAGTTACTCTGCGCGGACAGCGCCTGCTGGTGAATCCTTTATTAAACCGGAGGTAATTTTATGTCTCTTATCCTGGTATCCTTTATCCTCATGTACATTCTGCGGGAAGGAAAGGATCTAATTAGAAATAGGTCCTGGCAGGAAGGCTTGGTGGGCTTGGCTCTCATTGCCGTAAGTATGGTCTATGGCATTGATTTCATCCTGGAAGGTAATGCTCTGCCCCACCTTGGTACGCTTCTTGAGGAACTGCAGCCCCTGGCGGACCGTTTCCAGGACTTTTTTTAGGCTGCCAATTTGATGCTTGTGGAAGGGTGATTATATGGAAAACCGCATATCTTCACAACAGGTGGCTTTTCTGACGTTTCTACTGCTGCTGGGCAGTGCTTTCGTTTTTGTGCCGGAATCAAGTGCCGGGCGTAATGCCTGGGTTTCTTCTATATTATCTGCACTGATAGGTTTTTTTGCTCTGGCCATAATTTTGCGCTTACAGCTGATGTTTCCGGGAGTAAGCATCTTTAAGATTGCCGAACTCAGTCTGGGCCTTGTCCCCGGGAAAATACTGAACAGTATCTATTTATTTATAGTATGGGTAGTGGCACTTCTCTATCTGGCTGATATCATTTCCCTGCTGCGCCAGCTCTTCCCGCTGCTGCCAGCCTATTCTCTGCGTGTTATTATCATTCTCACGGCCGCCTACTGTCTTTATAAGGGAGTTACTAGTATAGCTTATCTAGCCGAATTGGTCATCGGTTTCATTATTTTTTTCTTAGTGATAGGTTTTCTGGCACCGCTAAGTTTAGCTGACTTTTCTAACCTGCAGCCTGTACTCAGTGAATGGTACGCCATGGCGGGTGCTGTTCTGTACGGAGCAGCTTGGCCCTACTTGGAGATCACGGTATTTGCACTCCTGCTGCCCATGGTCAATGACCTGGAAAAAGGCTACCCCAAAATAGTTACCTGGTTCATGATTGCTGCCGTGGTACTCATCCTGCGCACAGTTCTGGTTTTGGCAGTTCTGGGACCAGAGCTGACTCTGGCTTATGCTTTTCCTTTTTATAAGGTTTTTCGTCTGGTGGAAGTGCAGAATTTTCAGCGTATAGAACTGTTCTTTTTTGCCATGTGGTTTACCACCAGCTTTATAGCCGGTCTGGTCTACTATCTGGGGGTGCTGCTAGGCCTAAAGGAGCTGTTCGGCCTTAAGAACTACCGCAGCCTTATTTTGCCGGTGGGCCTATTTATATTGACCATGTCCATCTATACTCTTAGGTCTGACCTGTACTTCGTTCGGGTTGTGAGTACTAACGCCCCTTTTATCACTCTGCCGGTTAATCTCCTGTACCCCACTATTGTGTTTCTGGCTGCCGTAATCAGTTACAACAAAATCAAGGATAAACTGCCGCCACCGTCAAATACTGCTGAGCAGTCCATGCAGCTCCAGGAGTGAGCCCCGCTCCATGTTGAGGCGCACCGTATGGTTGTTTATACGGCGGAATTTCAACCCCTGCATACGTTGGTGCAGATCAGCGGGCAGTTTTCCAGCCACCTGGATCTCTATCTCGCGGCCTTTGCGACGCAGCATTTTGATTTCTTTGGTTTTTGCCATAATCCGCAGGCTGGCTATCTCTAAAAAGTTCTGCACCGGTGCCGGCAAGGGACCGAAGCGGTCCAACAGTTCCTGGCGTATCTCCTCTACCTCCTGCATATCAGCTGCCAAAAGCATGCGCCGATAAATGCGCATTTTGGTGCCAGAATCGGGAATATACTCATCCGGTATATACATATCCACATCCATATCAAACTGGGGATTAAACTGGGGCGCAGTTACCTGCCCTTTTAGCCGGGCGGTTTCCTCCTCCAGCATCTGACAGTATAAGTCAAATCCCACTGCAGATATAAAGCCATGCTGTTCAGGTCCCAGAATATTACCGGCTCCACGTATTTCCAGGTCCCGCATGGCTATTTTCATACCTGACCCCAAATCACTGAACTCGCGGATAGCATTGAGCCTTTTTTGGGCTACCTCGGATAAAACCCGCTCCCGCCGATAAGTAAGATAAGCATAAGCCAGCCGATGGGAGCGCCCCACCCGGCCGCGCAGCTGATATAACTGAGCCAGGCCTAGTTTATCAGCTTCATCAATGATCATGGTGTTGACATTGGGCATATCCAATCCCGATTCAATGATGGTAGTGCAAAGAAAAACCGCAAATTTCCCCTGCAAAAAGTCCATCATCACCCGGGAAAGTTCCTCTTCTTTCATGCGCCCATGCCCCATATCTATACCCACTCCCGGCACTAGTTTTTCCAATTCGTTTTTTACCCGGTGCATATCTTCGATGCGATTGTGGACAAAAAAGACCTGCCCGCCCCTTTCTACTTCATTCATTATGGCATCACGAATTATTTCTTCGTTGTATTCCATAACATAAGTAGTGATGGGGTATCTTTCCGGAGGCGGGGTTTCAATAACGCTCATATCCCGCAAACCGGTCAAAGACATATGGAGGCTGCGGGGGATGGGGGTGGCAGAAAGACTCAAAACATCCACCAACTCTTTGATGGCCTTGATCTTTTCCTTTTGGGCTACCCCAAAGCGGTGCTCCTCATCAATGATTAACAACCCTAAATCTTTGAAGCTTACATCCTTGGACAGCAAACGGTGGGTACCGATGACGATATCCACCACTCCTTTGCGTAAATCCTCCAGGATTCTTTTTTGCTGGGCAGCAGTGCGAAAACGGCTCAGCACTTCGATGGTAGCAGGAAACTCCTGAAACCTTTCCTGAAAGGACAGATAGTGCTGTTCTGCTAAAACAGTGGTGGGCACCAGTATGGCTACTTGTTTGCCATCCATAATCGCCTTAAAGGCTGCCCGCATAGCTACTTCTGTTTTCCCGTAGCCTACATCCCCGCAAATCAGCCGGTCCATGGGGCGGCGTGATTCCATATCCCGTTTAACGTCGCGTATGGCCTTTAACTGGTCAGGAGTTTCCTGGTAAGGGAAAGATTCTTCAAACTGGGCCTGCCAGGGAGTATCGGGGCTAAAAGCATGCCCTTCCCGGGACTGCCGGGCAGCATACAGTTTCAGCAAATCCTCAGCCATGTCGCGGATGGATTTGGCTACTTTCCGTTTGGTACGCTCCCATTCGCTGCCCCCCAGTTTGTTGAGGCGAGGTTCCCGTTCTTCGGTCAGACTATAACGATAGAGGGCATCTAGTTTATCCAGGGGCAGATACAGTTTATCCGTACCGGCATACTGCAGCAGAATGTATTCCCGGGTAACACCATCGGTTTCCACCCGGGTTACGCCCCGAAAAATGCCGACTCCGTAGTTCTCGTGCACCACGTAATCACCCAGCTTTAAGTCCTCCACCAGCAGCCGTTCTTCCCGCTCCCGCCGACGCCGGGTGGTACGAGTAGTCTTCTTGCCCCAGATATCCTGTTCGCTGATAATGGCCACCTGCATAGTAGCACTGACGAAACCTTTTTCCAAACTGCCGTTTAAGACTTCTACCCCGCTGATATGCTGCTCCACCAGTTCCTTATGCAGCTGCTCCCGGGCTGTACGCCCCCGGGCCATAATGTACACCCGGTACCCTCTGGCCTGCCAATCCTGAATGCGGCTGTACAGTACGGAAAGTTGACCAAAAAAGGGCTCCATTTCCTTCTGGGAGACATGTTCCAGGAGTCTCACCTGAGCCTGGGGTATGTTGCCGGGAAAATAGGAATGATACAGCAAGGAGCGAGAGCGAATGGCGTCAGCCAGCTGTTCTGGGGTCAAGGTAGTCGGCTCGTGCACGGTTTTCTCTTCCCGGCGGGCTTCGCGAATAGCGGCCTGGTAGCGTTTGCGGGCACGCTCATACTGCTTTATAAATTCGCGGGGTTCATCATAAAAAACCCAGCCATCGGCGGGAAAATAGTCAAAAAGGGTTGAATCCAGCTGATCTCCGTATAGTTCATCAGCAGGAATGATGGTTAATTGCTGCTCAGAACTGGTAGAGCGCTGAGTCTCTACCTGGAAACGGCGCAGAGAATCAATATTATCTCCGAATAAATCAATACGACAGGGGTTTTTATCTCCTACCGGAAAAACATCCAGCAGTCCCCCGCGCACTGCAAACTCACCAGGCCGAGTAATAGTGTCGGCCCGCTGATAACCGCTGTGCACTAATTTTTCCAGCAGTGAACGCAAGGGCCATTCCTGATTGATTTGTAAATGTATGGTTTCCCTTTCCATCTGTTGTACGGATTTCAACGGGAAAAGAAATGAAGCCGGTGTAGCAATTATCAAACTATTATGCCGGGGCCTCAGCATACAATCTCGCAGGGTCAGGACCCGCTCTTCTTCCACACGGGAGTAATTATCTTTTAAGAATACCAGATCCCGGCCTAAGAACAACAGAATACGGTCTGAGGGCAAAAAGGCTTTCAGTTCTTTGGCCAGATCATAAGCTTTTTCCTCAGTGGAGACCAAGCATAATGTTTTCCGATTGAGGTTGCGGGCCAGGGTATAGATTAAATAAGTGCGGGCCGATCCGGCCAAACCAGTCAATAATATATTTTCTTTTTGCTGGATGGTTGCAGTTAGTTGATTAATCCAAGTCTCGTTCAAGAGCTGCCTCCCCATGACGAAAGGTGGACGTTTTAATACCTCCACTTTTCCTTGTTTCTATGTAATTTATGTGATTCGTAAGAAAATTACCTCCGTCAATTTGTTGACCCAAATTGACACGTAATAACCCGCAGGGTTTGAACACATCAGGTGTCCCCGTAAGGGGGATTTTTTTCTGGGTATCTTAACCAATCAGCATTTATCTGCGTCCAGTGCTTGGTCTCTAACAGAGAATACAAGGGAGAACCGTTCCCTGCTATTTAGGCAGGGGTGATTAGTTATAAAAAAACTGACGGGAGTGCAGGGAAGTTTCTGCAAAACCCATTTCCTGCGAGCAGTCCTCGCACATACCTCGCATTTCCATACTGCCTTGGTAACCTTCCTTCTCCGAGACATCAAACACCTGCTGGCAGATTTCACATACATGATATATTTTCACAGTTGGCCAGCCCCTTTACTCCTTTTATTCATAGTTTTCCAGGGAAACCGGCAACTATACGTTTTATTCAATTATACTCGTTCATAGCTTTATCTATGCCGTGGGCCAGCCAGCATTCTGCCGCATCAGCAGCCCGGACAACTGCCTTTTGGATAAGAGGCTTTTCCTGAGGTGAAAACCGCCCCAAAACCCAGTCTACCGCCTCGTGGTCAGGCCGGCCAATTCCGATGCGGATGCGGGCAAAATCCCTGGAGCCCAGACTTTCCACCAGGGAAGTCATACCTCGGTGCCCGCCCGTTCCTCCGGCTGGGCGAAGGCGAACACTGCCCACCGGTAAATCCATATCATCGTATACCACTATGATATCCTGAAGATCAAGCTTGTAGTAGGCAACCAGGGCTCTGACTGCCTTGCCGCTTAAATTCATATAGGTCAGGGGTTTGAGCAGAAACACTTTCTCATGATTAACCTGCAGATGCGCGATAATGGCATCGAAACGGCTCTCTTCTCTCTGTATCTGGTGCCGGCTGGCCAACTCCTCTAAGGTCTGAAATCCCACATTATGTCGCGTATCCCGGTAGCGCGGCCCCGGATTTCCCAATCCCACTATCACTTTCATGTACGTAAAACTCCTCACCTCTCGGCTATTAAAAAACCCCGGATAACCGGGGTATAAACTGCCCATAAAAGCTCCTGCCAATACAGCCTTACCAATTTTAATATGACGCAGACCAACACAGATTTTTATGATTTCGGCTGATTTTAATGGGTTAATTATATAAATCTGCGGCGATCTGCGTCGGTGGTCAATCTATTGGGCGGGTTCTGCTTCGCCCTGACTTTCTTCACTTTCCTCAGCCGGCTCATCAGCCGAACCTCTTTGTGCACTTAACACTACGGCTACTACGGTTTCCGGATCGCCGCCTTTTTCTACAGTGGGCAGCACCTCTAAATCGGCTATGGTTATCTTGTCACCCACCTGCAGCTTAGATACATCACAGCGAACTACCTCAGGTATATCACCTGGCAGGCAGGTTACTTCCACTTCCTTGGCACCTACTTGCAGAACAGCTCCCTGTTTGACAACTTCCTCTTCACCAATTATCTGGATAGGTACGGTGCTGGTAATTTTCTCGGTCATGCTCACTGCCAGTAGATCCAGATGGTTTATTTCCCGGTTTACAGGATGCCTCTGAACTTCTCTGACCAGAACCATGAGAGGACGAGTTTCGCCTTCCAATTCCAGGCTGAACAATCCACTAGAGCCATGCTGATTGAATATACGATTAAGGGTTCTTCCCTCTAAAGCAATAGGGAGAGGCTGTCTTCCTTGACCATATACGATACTGGGGATCATCTGCTCCCGTCTCAATTCATTCAAATAGCCTTTGCCTCGTAGTTCTCGTTTGGTTCCTTTTAGTGTTTGCGCTGCTGCCATCGAAATCACTCCCTTATCTAATAGCTTGGCAAACTTGTTTTTATTATATCAATAAGAAACTGCCCTGTCCAAAATCTGGCTAAGCTTCAAACAGCTTACTAACTGACAGATCCTCATGGATTCTCAATATTGCTTCTCCCACCAAGGGGGCTACTGACAAAATAGTCATATTGGGAAGACGCTTGTCCTCTTTCGTCGGAATCGTATTGGTTATGACTATCTCCTGAAAAGGTGCCTGGGACAGTCTTTCGAGGGCTGGTCCAGAGAATACCGGGTGAGTACAGCAACCATATACTTCCTTAGCCCCTTTTTCCATCATTACTTCGGCAGCTGTACATAGAGTACCCGCGGTATCAATAATATCATCTATGATAATAACTGATTTTCCCTGTACATCGCCGATAACATTCATTACTTCTGATACGTTGGGGGCCGGACGCCTTTTATCCACAATGGCTATAGGAGCCCCTAGTTTAGCCGCTAAATCCCGGGCTCGAGTCACACCGCCTACATCCGGTGACAGGACTACAGCATTATCAGTCATTCCTTTGGTACGGAAATATTCTGCAATAGTCGGCACTCCCGGCAGATGATCCACCGGTATATCGAAAAAGCCCTGAATCTGATTGGCATGAAGGTCTACGGCTACTATCCGCTGGGCACCCGCTTCTACAATCAAATTGGACACCAATTTAGCTGTGATAGGGTCTCGGGCGCGGCTCTTGCGATCCTGACGACCATATCCATAGTAAGGTATTACTGCATTGATACGCGAGGCCGAAGCCCGGCGAAAGGCATCGATCATGACCAACAGTTCCATTAGATTTTCGTTAACCGGGGGACAGGTAGGCTGAACTACAAACACATCCACCCCGCGGACACTCTCATGGATGCCACAGTTGATTTCTCCATCAGAAAAGCGAGTTACCTGAGCATCTCCTACCGGAATTCCCAAGTAGCTGGCTATTTCCTCAGCCAATGCTGGATTAGCATTACCCGTAAACAGTTTCATCCTCCATCGGGACGCTTTCATGCCTAAACCTCCTAATGATCATGCTTTTTCTTTTTCCAGGGAACAATGCGCTGGTCAGCTCTCTCCACCGCCAGGGACTGGGGGGGAACATCACGAGTAATAGTTGATCCAGCCCCGGTTACCGATGATTCACCTACTCTTACCGGAGCTACCAGATTGGTATTGCTGCCAATGAAGGCGTAGTCTTCCAGAACGGTCTGGTGTTTGTGCTGCCCGTCATAGTTACAGGTAATGGTCCCTGCTCCTATGTTGACTTCTTTTCCAACCAGGGCATCACCTACATAGCTAAGATGGGGAATTTTGCTGCCTTCCCCTATCTGGGACTGTTTAACCTCCACAAAGTCGCCTACTTTAACTTTATTATGCAAAAAGGCTCCGGGCCGCAGGTATGCATAGGGGCCAATTATACAATCATCGCCGATTTCGGCTTCTTTGACCCGGGAGCTTTCTATAATTACTCGATTCCCTATGATACTGTCATTTATATTAGTCCAGGGACCAATTTCACAACCTTCTCCTACGACAGTTTTTCCCTGAATCAAGGTAAAAGGCATTAACACCGTATCACGACCGATAGTCACATCACTGTCAATTATTATGGAGTCAGGTTCCATTAGAGTCACGCCATCCCTCATGAGCTGGTAGTTTTTACGACGGCGCAAAATCTTTTCCGCTTGAGCCAGCTGAATACGGTCGTTTACCCCGTGGATTTCCTCGGGTTCCGCCGCTGACATAACTTCCACCCGGTGACCTTCGCCCTTTAGTATTTCCAGCACATCAGTTAAATAGTATTCACCTTGGGCATTGGCTGGTTGGAGTTGGTGCAGTACTCTGAAAACAGAACCGGCGTGAAAACAATAAATGCCGGAGTTGATTTCCGTTATGTTTTTTTCTTCTGGGGAAGCGTCCTTTTCCTCTACAATGCGTAAAAAGCCACCGTTTTGATCACGTAAGACCCGTCCATATCCGGTGGGCTGCTGTAAATGAGTGGTCAGGACGGTAGCCTGGGCCTGCTGTTTTTGATGATAATCCAACAGAACTTTTAAGGTAGAGGGACGCAGCAAAGGAATATCGCCGGCTAAAACCAGGACGGTATTACCGGGGTCGACCATCCCTTCGGCTTGCTGCAGGGCATGGCCGGTTCCTAACTGCTGTTCCTGGGTTACAAACTTCACCTGGTCACCGGCAAAGACCTTTTGCACCTCTTCTCGCCCGTGACCTACTACAATAATGATATCTTCTATTCCCGCTGCCCGGACGGCATCTGCCACATGAGCCACCAATGGCTTGCCGGCGGCCTTGTGCACTACCTTAGGCAGATTCGATTTCATGCGAACACCTTTTCCAGCCGCTAAAATTACAGCAGTGTGTGCCAATTATTCCACCTCTTCGTTTTGTCTTTAAGCTTATTACTATTACTATAATATATGATGATAACTGGACAACATTTTATTTAAATCAAGAAAGAGTCCCCTTAAGAGGAGAAGGGTCAGAAGGATACTTCCCCCAGATACTCTTGGGCCATCAGCAGGTCACTGGGTTTATCCACATCAACACCTATTTCTGCATAGTCGGAGATAAGCGCTCGTCCTTTTATACCGGTCATCTGGTAGAAACGTCGTTCCACGGCAGGAATGCTGAGCTGTCTCATAAAATAGCTGATTACCAGTCCTAATCCGAACAGCCGGGCCATAGCTATGGGATTTTTACGCCTTTCCACCAGCTTAACAGCCAGCTCTAGACCAGGCTCTATCATTTTACTGCGAATTAAAAACAGATTCCCTCCGGTAAATAATCCTTCTTTCAGGCGGACATAGGTACGGGTTACCCCAGGGAATCTGGCTTCGTTAACGGCTTTACTGGTAACCGGGTAACAAAAATCAGCCTCCAGTTTTTCACAGCGGGTCAGAAAGTCTTCGATAGCTTCCGTAGTAATAAAGGGAATATCCGTGGGCAAAATAAGCACCTGCTCACTGATCCCCTGTTCCCGTAATAACTGTACGGCGGAGGCAAAACTTTCCACCGCATTGCTGCCCCCGTTTACAAAATAAACATTTTCTTCCCGGCAAAAAATAGATCGCATGGACTCCACCGGGCCACTGATCGCGATTTTATTGATCATGGGACTGGCGGCCAGGGCTTGATATACATAATAAATCATGGGATACTTACCGATTAGAATTAAGGCTTCATTATCATATGGTGCCATCTTTCTTAATTCGCTGCTGCTTTCTCCACCAGCCAGAATCACTGCATCATAAGCCATTGCCAGCTACCTCCATTAGTCAGATAGGGGAAGTCCTTCCTTTTTAATCGCTTCAATTATACTGGTTTCTGCGTTCTCAATATGCTCCCGGGCTACCTGCTGGGCTATTTGAGGATCCCGGGACTGTATAGCCTCCACTATACCCCGGTGCTCTTCCAGGGAACGCTTCATACGGCCGGGATAAGCCAGGGAGGTAGTGCGATAGCGTTGAATCTGCTCACGGAGATTGTTGATTATATTGGTCAAGCGCTGGTTACGACTAGCCTTGTATATAGCGTCATGAAACAAGGTATCCACTCGAATTAATCTATCCATATCATACCCGCTAATAGCTTCAGCCTTCTCGGCCACTAGCCGTTCCATATCTTCCAATTCCTCATCAGTGATTCTTTCAGCTGCTAATCCGGCGGCTAAAGCTTCCAGGGCGGCTCTAATTTCGAAAACATCTGCTATATCCTTAAAAGATATATCCGCTACATAAGCCCCTTTGCGGGGCACCATTACTATAAACCCTTCTAATTCCAGTTTGCGCAGTGCTTCGCGGATGGGGGTACGGGATACTCCCAATTCCTCTGCCAATTGAATTTCCATCAGCCTTTCCCGGGGTTTAAGGGTTCCGTTAATAATCGCCTCGCGAAGGGCATCAAAAACCAGTTCCCGGAGAGGTTTATAGGATTCCAGGTTTACCGGTTGCAGACGTTTCTCTTCCATTGGCCTTCCTCCCATCGTAAGATGTCACCAAAAAGACTTTTTCTTTACCGGCCGGAAAATCAAACCAGGCTTGCCTAGCGCTGGCCTTATCGCGGAATAGTCCAAATACAGTAGGTCCGCTTCCGGACATAAGAGCTTTCAGTGCTCCCAATTTAACCAGGCGTTTTTTAATACTCTCTATCTCAGGATAACGAACTGCAGTAACGGTTTCCAATACATTCTCCATGGCGTGGCATACACTTATAATATCACAGTGATGCCATCCTTCCAAAAATCTTCTGGTATCAGGTTTTTGTTTTACTTTAGATAGATCAAACTGGCCATAAACTTCAGCGGTGGATACGGAAAAACTTGGTTTGACCAATAGGAAATGAAAATTCATATTAAGAGGCAGAGATTCTAATTTTTCGCCCCGGCCCCGGGCCAGAGCAGTGCCCCCTTGCAGACAAAAAGGCACATCTGAACCTATTTCCAAAGCCAAACTCATTAATTGCCGGGGGGATAAATTTAATTTATAGAGGCCATTAATGCCTTTTAATACCGCTGCCGCATCGGTGCTGCCTCCAGCCAACCCCGCACCAATGGGAATGGCTTTTTCTATATGAATAGCTACTCCGCCTTGGCCCGGATGTTTATCAAGGATAGTCCAGGCTGCCTTATAAGCCAAGTTACCTTCTCCCGCAGGAAGTTCAGGACAATTACTGGAAACCTCTATGCCTTCCGGGATCTGGGTTATGGTGATTTTATCCGCCAGATTGATCTGGTGCATTACTGTTTCCAGTTCATGATAGCCATCTGGGCGCTTTCCCTTTATGTCCAGGGTAAGGTTTATCTTGGCAGGTGCATCTAATATTACTTGAGTAGCCATTAAGTTTCCTCCTTTTGCTGTAACTATTATAGCGATCACCATAAAAAAATGGAACGGGACAAACCCGTTCCAGCAAGAGGGGGAAAGAATGTCGGAATAACAGATTAGGGCTGAGTGTCATTTTGGGGCTCTTCCGTAGGGTTATGAAAACTGAAACGTGCTCCCTGGGGAAGCAGTTCCAAACACTTAAAGGAAACTTGAGCTTCTTTCCTGCTTCCCAGGCTTAAACCCTCATCAGTAGATGAAATTATACATAAAGGCGGAAACAGCACACACCACCAATTTTGGCCTTCACCTTCGCCTATCACTACCCGTACCGCTTCATAACTGCCCTGGGGCAATACCAAGTTTCCGTAAGTTTTGGTAGGAAACTCATATTCACCAATTTCCACTTGCACCGGATAACTATACCCGTATTCGGTCACCGCCTGACTGGCGACCTCTTCTATCAGGGCCCGGTTCTGGACCGCCATCTGCCAAGCTTCTTGTTGGCTTTGAGCCGTGCTGAACTTGCTGTACATGGTTTCAACCACTTTATTTTTAACTTTTATCTTTAAAGCCTGATCAGCTAGACTGTCACTGTTGGCGATTACATGCAGACGCAAGACACTATCGGCCAGTGGAGTACACTGCTTTTCACTCCACCAAAAACCACCCAGAACTATGGTAAAAAGTAAGATTACCCAAAGCCATTTTTGCATTATTCTCCCCCCTTTTTGTTAACTTAAGTATTTCCATATAGCAAAAAATTAAACTGCATAAGTAAAACTGCATGGTGGCTAAAAACATCTTTTATGTGCAAATGCGGTAATAATGGGCTTTTGGGCGTTGACTTTGTTTGTGAATGTGATTACAATTACATTAAAGAATTTGCTGTGGCTTTCCCCACAAGCAAGTTCATAACCACATACACTTTCCAAATTCCCCCCCCCGGGAATAAGAGACATCACCAGGCCATGATGGTGATGTCTCACCCTTTTCTGCAGTGACACGGGCAGTGACACGGGGACGGGGTTGTTGTCAACTTTGATGGCGATGACTGGCCATTCCCTCATGTGTTGACAACCTATTTTGCCTTCCATTGGTCATTTGGTCATTCCCCAAATTGATAAAGTTGACAACAACCCCGTCCCCGTGTCAACAATAGCCCCTGACAGCACCCGACAATATCACGCAATTTTCCCAATCTTCTTATTTTTTCGATAAATTAGCAGGATAAACCATGAAATTACCGAAGCAATAAATATATCAAAGTATTTTGATATAGGGGGGATTTTTAATGTGGAAGTATTTCCTTTATTCCAAACAGGAGGCGGTAGCTGTAGTGCAGTTCAACCGCCCCGATGCCCTTAACGCTTTTAATTTAGAAATGCTTGATGAAATGGATGAAATCTTGGAAAAAATTGCATCCGACGATGAGGTCAGAGCAGTGGTTTTGAAAGGCAATGAGCAGGTATTCTCCTGTGGAGGTGATGTGCGGGATTTCGTCGATTACGGTCCCTTAGAAGTGCGGAAATATATTGAAAGGGCCCATGAAGTTGGTTACAAGCTCTTCGGATTAGCTAAGCCTACTATTGCCTCCATAGCTGGATTTGCCTTAGGAGGCGGGTGTGAAATGGCCATGACCTGCGATCTGCGCATAGCAGCTGATAACGCTAAACTGGGCTTTCCAGAAATCAATTTAGGAATTTTCCCCGCGGCAGGGGGGACCCAGCGGCTAGCCCGCCTGGTGGGCTGTGCCCGGGCCCGGGAATTAGTCTTGACTGGTGACATAATCGACAGCCAGACAGCTTTAAATTACACCCTGGTTAATAAAGTAGTTCCTCTGGCAGAGCTGGAGGAAGCTACCATGAAGCTGGCCCGTAAGCTGAGCCGCAAGCCGCCCCTGGCGGTAAAAATGGTAAAAGAATTGATGGATCTCAGCCAACATCTTGATCCTTATGTAGGCACTGAGGTGGAAAGAGAAAAATTTGCCGTACTTTTTGCCAGCCAGGATAAAACTGAAGGAATGAAGGCTTTCTTGGAAGGAAGAAAACCGAACTTTATAGGCAGATAAACTCCTGATAGAAACAAAAAGGGGATTTGTAAAGGAGGTATTTAATTTGAAAACTTACCTGGAGGAATATAAAAGCAAGCTCATAACCGCTGAACAGGCGGCGAAATTAGTGGAATCCAATTCCATTGTGGATTACGGTATGTTTGCCACCAAACCGGTTGATTTTGATATAGCTTTGGGCAAACGGGCTGGAGACGGATTAGAAAACGTGGCCATACGAGGAACCGGTTCGGTTCTGCCTATTCCGGAAGTTATAAAGAATGATCCAGAGCAAAAGTCTTTTCAATACTTCTCCTGGTATTTCACCCTGCTGGACCGCAAAGCCGCTGATTTGGGGCTGGCCGCCCACAATCCCTTCAACTATCACGAAGCCACTATGTTAGCTTACAGTGAAGGGGAGTTTGACCATTTGATTCCCCAGGTGTGGTGTTCCCAAGTTACACCTATGGACAAACACGGCTGCTTTAATTTCGGTCTGGGTAATTCTCACAACCGCGGGCTGGCCTTGAAGGCTAAGATAGCCATAGTGGAAGTAAATGAGAACATGCCCACTTGTCTGGGTGGTAATGATGAATACGTACACATCAGTGAAATTGATTATATAATAGAAGGCTCCAATACTCCCATTTTTACTACCCCGCCACCTGCCGAACCTACTCCGGAAGAAAGAAAGATTGCCGAATATATCTTAAATGAGATTCCTGATGGTGCCTGTCTCCAGTTGGGGATCGGAGCCCTGCCCAATCTGATTGGCCAGATGCTTGCTGATTCGGATTTGAAAGATTTGGGTATTCAAAGTGAAATGTTCTGCGATGCTTTTGTAAGGATGTATGAAAAAGGCAAAATCACTAATGCCAAAAAGAATTATGATATAAATAAGAGCACTTATTCTTTCTGCTTGGGTACTCAGGAAACCTACGACTTTTTGGACGGCAATCCCCGCTGTGCCTCCTGCGCAGTACAGTACACCAACGACCCGGTCCGAGTCGGTATGCAGGATCGGGTGATTGCTGTTAATAATATTCTGGAAATCGATTTGTTAAGTCAAGTGTGCTCGGAAACTCACGGTCTGCGCCAAATCTCTGGCACGGGCGGACAGCTGGACTTTGTGATTGGGGCCTTTCATTCTAAAGGCGGCAAGGGAATTCTGGCTTTTTCCTCCACCTTTAAGGATAAAGAAGGCAAAGTGCATTCTCGTATTAAACCTTTGTTGACTCCTGGGGCGGTAGTAACGGTTCCTCGTACTCAGGTGCACTACCTGGTTACTGAATACGGTATCGTCAATCTAAAAGCCACCTCGGTTTGGGGCAGAGCGGAGGCCCTGATAAACCTGGCTCATCCTGATTTCCGCGACGAACTGCTCAAAGCTGCCAAAGAAATGAAGCTCTGGTCCCGCACTAATCGGATTCCTTTTTAATAAATTAACAGGGGGTTGGCAACAACCCCCTGGCAACTTAAAAAACGGTTTCGCCACGCAGGAAAGCAGCGGTGCGCTCATCCCCAGGTTGGTTGAATATGGTCTCGCAGGCACCATGTTCAATAATACGTCCCTCGTTTAGAAACAAAACCTCATCTGCCAGCCGCCGGGCTTGAAACAGGTTGTGGGTCACTATAATGATAGTGGTTCCCCGCTCTTTATTTATATAGCGAATATGCTTTTCTATATCGGCGGCGCTAGCTACATCTATATTGGAAGTAGGTTCATCCAAAAACAGCACCCGGGGGTTGATGGCCAGCGCTCTGGCAATGGCTACTTTCTGCCGTTCTCCTCCGGAAAGCGTACGGGCATCAGCATCTCTATACGCAGACATACCTACCATTTCCAGCATTTCGTCTACCCGTTTGCGTACTTTCCTGGCCCCCATTCTTCTCACCCGTAAGCCGTAAGATACATTATAATATACGGACCCCGAAAACATAAAGGAAGTCTGGGTTACCATGGACATCTGGCGCCGCAATTTCAGCAGCTGCCTTTTTTCCCAGGTAACCTTTTCCCCCAGGACTTCCAACTCGCCGGCATCATTAACCAAAAGCAAAGCCAAAATTCGCAGTAAGGTGCTTTTCCCGGAACCATTAGGGCCTAAAATAGTGTAAATTTTCTCGGCCGGGATACTGAGCTGGTCTATATTGAGAACCTCGCGATCTCCGTAGCGTTTGATAACATTATGTAATTTGAATGGTGTTTTCATAGCGGAAAGTCCTCTTTTCCAAAGCCAAAATTAGCAAGTTTATAGCAAAGGAAATAGCCAACAGTATAATACCGATGGCAATAGCAGTGCTGAAATTTCCCATCCGGGTTTCCAGAACTATGGAGGTAGTCAATACCCGGGTATGCCAGCGAATATTGCCCCCCACCAGCATTACCGCACCTACCTCAGCAATAACCCGGCCTAGTGCAGTGGTCAATGCGGCGATAATACCCATGCGGGCTTCCCGCATAATAACTGCTGCTGCCTGACGGCGGGAAGCGCCCAGAGTGGCTGCGGTATCATATACTTCCTGGTTCAAGGCCATGACCGCCCGGGCG
>Ga0209537_1001895_pt1 | contig 22205 bp, 19 predicted proteins | sample BioPla4DNA1_FD_187698 | JGI IMG/M metagenome (GOLD analysis project Ga0209537, IMG submission 187698) | Biogas fermentation microbial communities from Germany - Plant 4 DNA1 (SPAdes) (version 2) | ecosystem: Engineered > Bioreactor > Anaerobic > Digestate | place: Bielefeld, North... | reverse complement strand
CACTGTTTCAACGTGCACCGTCTGTGGAAACATATCCACAGCACACACCTTCTCCACCTTATAACCTCCCTCTTGCAACACCTCCAAATCTCTTACCAATGATGTGGGTTTACAAGAAATATAGACAATACGTTCAACCCCAAAATCAATAATTTTACCCAAAGCTTTAGGATGCACTCCTTCCCTTGGTGGATCCAGAACAATAATATCCGGTTTATCATTCAATTCATCAATTACCTTTAACACATCCCCAGCTATAAATTCACAATTACTCAAGCCATTTAAAGCCCCATTCTCTTTCGCAGCTTCCACGGCTTCTTCCACTATCTCAACACCGGTCACCTTATTTGCCACCGGAGCCAACAACTGTGCTATGGTTCCCGTACCACTATAAAGGTCAAAGATATTCTTATCCTTGGTATTACCCACATACTCTCTTGCTTTTGTATATAAAACTTCCGCTCCAAGAGAATTGGTCTGGAAAAAAGAGAATGCAGATATTTTAAATCTTAATCCTAAAAGCTCCTCATATATATAATCCCTACCATACAAAATATCTGTTCTTTCACTTAAAACCACATCCGCTTTGCTGTCATTATAGGAATGAACAATACCGGTAATACTTCCTTTTAAATTAAGATCTAAAAGGGATTTTGTCATACCATCAAGTACTTCTTTCTCATCCTCTGTCTTTATCTCTTTTCTACCGGCAATCTCATCCTCACAACCTAATACAAGTTCATCACTTACTTCATTGCTAAACTGAGAAGAAGTAACCAGATTAATCAGTATCTCCCCAGTCTTTACAGCCTTTCTTACCACCAGATGTCTAAGATAACCCTTATGGGTAAGCTTATGATAATAACTAATACCCCTGCTTCTAAAGTAATTTAACACACAGGATAAAATTTTATTATAATCATCATCTACAATAGCACAATCATCAGTAGTCAGGATATCATGAAAACTTCCCCTTTTATGGAGTCCCAAAGAAAGGGGGCCATCCTTATATTCATCTCCAAATGAAAACTCCATTTTATTACGATATCCCCATTCAATAGGGCTACCTATAATTCCTTCAAAGACATAATCCTCACATACCCCATCTATTAGTCCCTTGACCTGTTCTTTTTTTAATTCCAGCTGCTGCTCATAGGAAAGAGTATGATAATTACACCCTCCGCAATCACCAAATACACTACAAGCTGCATCCCTTGTTTCAAGCTGCGACTTTTCCAGTACCTCCTTAAGTCTTCCTTCTGCTCTACCTTTTTTAATTTTATTTACTGCAAATTGAATTTTCTGTCCAGGTATAGTATTTTTAACAATTACCTTTCTATCATCTATATCAACTATCCCCTTATTAGGAAAATCCACCCTAACTACTCTTCCTTCATAAATCTGTCCTTTTTTCATATATATAATGGCCTAAACATATGACTAAATTGTCAATGTAAAGCCTTTTCTCTCCCTTCCTGATTTTATAGTTTCTATCTTTATTATTATGTTTTATGAGTTCACGTCTAATTATAAGGATAAGCCAATACTTTGTAAAGTTATCATTTTCATGGCTTATGTTAGTTTTAGCTGCATATGATATAAAGAAAGTTATCAAGCGGGGGATAAATAAATGCAGCGGGAAATTACAAAACCGTCTAATCTTTTAAACAAAAAAGGCCAATTAATTCAAAAGGGATATGCTAAAGCCCCAATCTTAAAATATCGTAGAAAACATGTAGCCGCAAAACATCGTCTTAAGGAATGGGATTATTATTTAATTTATAATAAGAAGTATGCCGTAGGTCTAACTATAGGAAAAAGCCTAAATCTAATTCTAATTACTATATCAATAATTGATTTAAGTAAATACAAAATAATAAATAAAAGCTCCATAAGAATCCTACCCAGTAAATTTCAGTTACCTCAAGATTCAAGGAAAGGTAATATCATATATAAAGACAGATTTATCCGTTTGTCTTTTATGGTTGAGGATAATGTTAGAATATTATTGCTTAAAAAATATAAGTGCAACAAATCATCGGAACTTGATATTTCCCTTATTCTTTATAATGAGCCTAAAGATTCCATGGTCATTGCAACACCATTTTTCAATGATAAATGTAAATTTTACTACAACAGAAAAATCATTGGTTTCAGAGCTTCCGGTTATGTCCGATATCAAAAGGAAAACTATGGTTTCTCACCTTTAGACTCCTTTGCCATCCATGACTGGGGTAGGGGTGTTTGGCCATATAAAAGCACTTGGTATTGGAGTGCTGCCGCAGGTAAAATTTCCGGCAAAATATTTGCCTTTAACTTAGGATACGGTTTCGGTGATAACTCCTATGCCACGGAAAATATGTTGTTTTATAACGGTAAAGCCAGCAAATTGGAGAATGTAACATTTCATATACCTAAAAAATCTAAGGATGAATATGATTATCTTAAGCCCTGGACAATTACCTCCTCGGATCACAGAATTGAAATGATATTTATACCTATTATAGATCGCACTTTTAGGCTTCCTTTACTATTAATATCTACTAATCAGCACCAGGTATTCGGTAAATTTAGCGGCAGGGCAATCCTAGATGACGGAACCGTTATTTATCTAAAAGAATTTCTTGGATTTGCAGAAAGAGTGCAAAACAGATGGTAATTACTAGCCACCAATAAGTGAAAAATAAGCAGGAGATTAAGTAAATCAATCTCCTGCTTTTATGTCTTTAAACTTAACTATATTATTCTAATCCTTCTACAATTGCCAAATAAGTAATTCCAATTATCTCATCATTATTATTTACTACAAATTGAAGCTTAGATTCTTCTTTAACATATGTGTATGCTCCTGCTGATTGGGTGTAGTCTTCACCATAAACAGAAATCATTTCTTCCACTGTTGAACCTAGGCTGATATTCTCCGTGGTACTAACTGTATCATCCTTAAGATCTATAGAGGAGATATAGTCCTTCCCATCTAGAGGATAGGTTGAAATTTCAAATCCTCCATAGGTATATACTTTATCCAATCCCTTAAATGCACAACTTTCAGACTCAAAATAATGCAAAGGTTCACCTAAAGCTTCAATTACAGGTGCAACATCAGTATTCATATATATCTCTATACCATTGTGTTTAAAAACAAATCCTGATGGTTCAACCTGTGTACTATCCTTATTCTCATCAGCTTGTCCTTTATTCTCTGTTGTCTGATCATTTTTTTCCACATTATCAATATTATCCTTTTTACCGCATCCTACCATTAATATAGATACTAATATAAAAATAAATATTTTTTTCATAATTACTCTCCTGTTCTTCTTAATATTAAAAACCAATTGACATTATATTCTAATATATTATTCTAAATTACTGTATTTGTCAAATGTTTTCTTAATATTAATCACCTATGGTCTGGGCAACTGCTCCGTAGCTTTTTAGATATCCATATTCTTTAAGTTCCCTTTCCTGATCTTCTTTCATGGCATAATAGAAATCCACCTTATCCTGCCAAATCTTCTGATACTCTACTTCATCCCTATGATCAGGCAGATTATAGTCATTTCTTAATATTTCACCAAAATAAGTGGTGAATTTTTCAGCACCGGACAGATTAAGATGCAGGCCCCCATCAAAGGTATCCTTACTATAGTCTATCCCCATCTCATCTGCCAGCTCTAGGAAATTGATATAAGTCAGATCATGCTCTTTTGCATATTCTACCATCTGCATGTCCCACTCAGGATACCAATACGGATAAACACTGGGAGACTTAATCAGGATTAATTCAATATCATTGTCCTTACAAAGCTTGGTCATCTTATCCAGGTAATAATAACTGTTATCTCCAAAGCTATAATCACCTAATACTCTACCTTTAGGGATATAGCCTACAGGTTTTATATCTACTCTCATAAGATAACCATTATGGGATACTTTATCCTTACCGAATAAATATTTAAAGTCCTCGGCCTTAATATCATTCCATCTAGAATGATACCTGAGTAAGGGAAATATATAGGTAATTAAATCCTCATCTTCCATCATGGAAGCTTTTATTGCCCCTATTTTATGTTTTGACAATTTCATACCATCCAAAGTAAGCCTATTGTATGCTTCCTTCTGTGGTTCATTATATTTCATAGAAAGAACATTGAACACTACAGCCTTGGGCTTCTCATATTCAAGGGTTTCTTCCAGCAGATAATAAGATTGCCAGATAAGCTGCTGAGCACTGCCCCTTATGTAGCTTGTAATTCCGAATTTTTCCCATAAAGTAATGGGGGATATGTTAGAGAACACCTCACAATCCCCTATAAAAATTACATCGTGTTTCTTCTCTTCTTTATAATATTCTTCTATTAGGTTCCCTTCCGGGATTTCTGACATATATTTTGGCATAAATAATTCTTGTAGAAAGAAAATAACACCAAGCAGTAAGCACACCGCTATTATATTTATCAGTACTTTTTTCTTCATGACCGGTACCAGCCTTTCCTTACAATATCAATACCCGGTTTCACTATAAATGTCTATTTTAAAACTGACTATAAATAAACTGACTGGAATCGTATCCGACACCATATGCACCGAAAATCAAAATAAATATTATCAATGCAAAATAAGACACATACCTTACAGGTAAAGGTTTTGCTGCAAGCTTATCCCTAAAGCTGATTGACCTTGAAGCCAAACTTACATATAACATCAGTAAGACTGCCAGGATTAAGACAATATAATCAGACAGATTTAGGCCAAGGCCTGCAAGGCCGCCGTTAAATAATTCATTCCAATTCCATTTTGTAAATACCGTACCATACATTCTAAATGTAGTAGGAACATTTCTATAGCAGTCTAAGGTACGTAAAAAGCTCATTAGCCAGAAGGTTCTAACCACCTGAAATAAGCGGTACCAAAAAGTATTTATAACGTTAAAACGACTATGAAACCTGTTATAGAGAGGTATACACTCTTGTGATATAAGGATTACCAAGCAGTTTAATAATCCCCATACTATAAAGTTCCAAGCAGCTCCATGCCAAATACCTGTTGTAAACCATACTATTATTGTGGCTAAGTATACAGGTATTCTTTTCCCAATGGCATCTCCAAAAAGCTTTCTGCATTTTTTAGATAAGTTAAGCATGGATTTACTTACTGATATGGGGAAGAACATATAATCCTTAAACCAGGTTCCTAAGGTAATATGCCATCTCCTCCAGTATTCAGTAATTGATTTTGAAAAATAGGGCCTTTCAAAGTTCTCCTTAAGCCTTACTCCAAATATTTCAGCCACACCTATGGCAATATCTATACCGCCGGTAAAATCCGCATATAGCTGAATGGCATAGAAAAACATACCTACCAGTACATATACTCCCTGATACTCTTCAGGATTTCTAACAATGGTGTTAACTGCCACCAATAATCTATCAGCTACCACCAGCTTTTTGAAATATCCCCATAGGATTCTTTGCATTCCAAAAGATATCTTTTTTGCCTCGAAAGAATGCTTCTCAAATAAGCTTTCCTTTAAATCATCAAAACGGCTTATGGGCCCTTGAATCAACTGTGGGAAGAAGGATATAAATAATCCCAGTTTAAAAATATTTTTCTCAGGAGCATACTTTTCCCTATATACATCAATAATATAGCCCATGGTTTGAAAAGTATAAAAGGAAATACCAAGAGGCAGGACAAAACCAAGGACAGGGATATTTCTTTCAATACCCAACAAATCAAAAACAGAATTTATGTTAAGTATGGTAAAATCAGAATACTTTAATACAGCTAGAATACCAAAGTTAAATAACATACAAATAATTAGCAATCTTCTTTGGATTTTTTTATTTCTAGCTTTATAAGCCTTTCTTTCTTCCCTGGACATTTCTGCCTTATTTGCTTTTATATATTCAGCTCCCACAGTCTGCAGCTGGGCAATTTTCCTACCGGCAAAATAAGTAGTTATAGTTGTAGCAATAATATATGCCAGATACTGTATCCCTGCATAACTATAAAAGACATAACTGCCCAGAAGGAGTAGCATCCATTGGATTTTCTTAGGTACAATATAATAAATTACAAATAATACAAGTACAAATACTATAAATTCATAAGATGTAAATAGCATAAATGCCCCCTATTATTCATCCTCCAATAGTCTTTCGACTAAGGCATATATTGCCTTTGCAGAGTTAAAATTCTCCGGTATAATCTCTTCTACCGGAATATCAATATCAAATTCCTCACTAATTTCCGAAACAAGGGTTACGATATCAAAAGAGTCAATAATCTTGTCATCAATTAGGGTTGTACATGTTTCAAAATCAATTTCAGGATGTAATCCTTTTAATATTTCCAATATCTGTTCCATCTCTTATTCTCCTATTTTTTATTATTTAATTTAATTTTATATATAATAGAGCATTTATTTTGCTGCCCCATTATAGCTTTGTTTTAATAAAACCCGGTCTATTTTACCATTAGCTGTCAGTGGCATATTATCAAGTTTTTCTATCATATTAGGTACCATATACCTTGGGAGTTTTTGCTTTAAAAAACCGGCCATATCTGCTATTGTAATATCTCCCACATAATAGAGAATTATCTTCTTTTTGTCATCATCAAAAATACTACAAGCAGACTTTATATCAGGATGCATATTTGCCACCACTTCAATCTCTCCCAGCTCGATCCGATGGCCCATATGCTTAATCTGGTTATCTTTTCTTGATACAAAAATCAGTTCACCCCGGTCATTATATTTACCCAAATCCCCGGTTCTATATATCAATTCCGGATATGCATCATTTAATGGGTTTTGGACAAAAGCTTCTGCAGTTTTCTCAAAGTTTTTATAATATCCTAAAGTCAGAGAAGTTCCTCTTATGCAGATTTCACCTACTTCCCCTTGCTCTGCAAGCTTGTCCTTTTCATTTAAAAGAATTATATCCGTATTCTTAAAAGGTCTTCCGATAGGAATTGCTTCATCCAGCTCAAAATCCCTATCCACTTCATAATAACAGGACATTCCGGTACATTCCGTAGGTCCGTATAAATTTATAAATCTTGCATTTGGAAGATATTTTCTCCATAGATTAAACTGCTTTATAGGAAACACTTCACTGCCAAATGCAATGGTCTTTAGATATTTTGGTACTGCCTTTTCAAAAGTTCCAAAAGCAGATATTATAGTTAGGGCCGATACAACCCAGCATATGGTATTTATTTTCTTTTCATTTAAAAACTCTACCAATTTTAAGGGAAACATAAATAAACTTTTTGGTATGATATATGTGCTTGCTCCAAACTTTAATGTAGGATATAACTCCTTAAGGCATGCATCCACATATAAGGGGGTCTGATTACCGAATATAGTGTTTTCATCTATTTTTAAAACTTCAGATAGATTTTCTATATAATCAATAACCGACCTATGGCAAGCCACTACTCCCTTTGGTATACCTGTAGAACCTGATGTAAATACGATATATATAGGATCTGTGTCTATTTGCTTGTCTCTGATTTCTGTAAGTACCTTTTCATCTGAAGGTGTTTTATATATATCATCATATAGATATACTTTACCCTTATAATCAAAAGATTCTAATGCCTTAATTGTATCCTTGTCACATATAACCGCTTTAGGATTTAAATTTCCAAAAATTAATTCAATTCTATGTTTAGGCATTTCCTCATCTATAGGCACATAAAAGCAGCCGGCATATATTACTCCATAAAAGCTTATAATGGCACTGGGTGTCTTGCCCATAAATACAACTACCGGTTCTTTATAATGGCCTTGATTATATAAAAAGCTACCGATTGCCCTTGAACGGGTATATACCTCCATAAAAGTAACTTCTGATTTATCATCTGCATATGCAGTTTTATTTGGAACTCTTTCAATAATATTCTCTAAGTATTCTAATACATTAGTTTGCATAATCCGCCTGCCTTCCTGTATATGTATTATACAATTTCATTTGTTTCTTTTATGATATTAAATTAGTATATTCTGATTTTAATTTTGCCTCACACTTAGTAATGCAAGATCTAGCCAGTATTTCTAAAGCATCTATAAAGCCGGAGCCAATATCTTCATCCCGCTTTATTAAAGAAAGCTCTGTACAACCTAAAATAATTGTATCGGCCCCATTTTTACTAAGTTCATCCCTTGCCTTAAAAAAATCTTCCATATTAACGGGCAAGCCCATCTTAATGTTTTTATATATTAAATTAGATATATATTCCTGCCCCTTTTTTGAAGGAGTAATGGGAATTATATTTTTTTTAAGCAGTTCAGTTTGAAACAGCTTGCTACTGATAGTTCCTTCTGTTGCCATAATCCCTGCTCTTTTTATACCATTTTCTTTTAAATAATTAACAGTTTCCTTAATAACATGGATAATAGGAACATTAATCATATTTGTAAGTTCTTCATGGAAGTAATGGGCTGTTATACAAGGAAGGGCTATATAATCAACCCCCATTTCTTCTAAGGTTTTTCCAACCTCTACCAGATGAGGAAGTGGGTTATCATTATTTCTACCAAGGATATAACCGGTCCTATCAGGAATTGAAGGCCTGCTGATTATATTTATTTCCATATGCTCTTGGTCGATTTTGGCTTCAGTCATCCGACTTAAAAGTTCATAAAAATATGCACTTGCAAGCGGGCCTAATCCACCTATTACACCTAATTTCTTAGCCATATTATCTCCTTCTTATATAATCGGTATTAGCTTATGGTGTTGCTGGATATAAGGATTTGTCGTAGTTATAATAATAACTTCCTCTTTTTTTAGCAAACTCTTCAAGCTCTGCATCTGTAAGCATAAAAGTTTCTAACTTATCTTTATGAGGACATGAATCAAAATGATACCATCCGTCTCCACAATTAATCAAATTCCAGTAATGGGATGTTTTTCCTCCTACTCTAGTAACACGCATATTATCAATTCCTGCACCGGTCAGTAATGCCTCAGCTACCGCATAGTAAGTAAAGCAATCCCCCATTCCCTCAACAATAGCCCGGTATGCTTCCTTCTTCCAGTCTGTCTTATCTGATGACCCGGTATATGACACATGTCTTTTAATCCATCTATATATCTCCCAGGCTTTATCTCTCTTTGTCATACCTTCATGGGTGATTTCACTTAATACTTGCTTTACTTTTTCGTTAAGCTTTTCATCATCTATGCCACCTGACACAACAGTTATAGTAGCAGGTTCAACTGTTTTATTTCCTGCCTTATCCTCTGCAATGTAATAAACTGTATAAACACCAACTTGATTTAGATTAACATTACTAGAATCTACCGTAAAATCAATATCAGTATCCATGTTATCACTTACAGTGACACCTTTCTTATAGAAAATGGTACCTCCTGCATTGACAGTTTTGTCCTCTACACCATAAAACACCGGAGGTTCAGTATCCTCTGCAACGGTAATTGTAGACTTTATCTCGGTCTTATTGCCATAAGAGTCCTCTACAATTAATATAACTTCTTGATCCCCCAGCATATCTAGATTTGGTTCTTTTGTAAAATATACTTTGGTTTCAGACACATCCTTTATATCCGTAACCAAATCAGTCGGAGACAGAGTTATTCCCTTATATACTACCTTGTTAACCGCAGTAGCCATAGGTGGTTTAGTGTCCACAATATTAAGTTCAGATGTATAGTTGCGTTTATTTACCAGGATTTCTACTTCATAAACTCCCGGAGTATTAAAATCAATACTGTCCAAATCCGTAACAAAGCTACCTTGCCTATCTTTATCTAATAAGAAATCATCTACTTCTATTGTAGATGTTCCTGCTTCAATAGTCACAGCTTTAACAACCATAGGCTTCATATTATTAACCATATATGTTAATCCTACAACTACTACTAAGGCAAGTAGGCTTAAGGAGATTATAAGTAACTGTATCATACGCTTTATTCTTCTTATTTTCCTCTTTCTCATACTCATAAAGCCTCCATATACCTACATTATTTTCGGTTTTTTTTCTATTAGTTTAATCCTTAATCTAAATAATGTCAATATAATGATTAATTTTTGTATTTGACGATTGAAAATGACATAAGGTTCCATTATTTTCTTCTAATATGATTTTTTATCTTTTTATATTATTGACCTATAATTAAATTTTATAATTTTAATTGTAGGTACAAATTTAATAATAATGCGACATAATTCACCTTTTTTCTTATTACGGCATATGATATTGGTATAGGCGGTAACAGGATTATTTCATAGTAAATTAAATAAATAAAAGGAGTTGATTTTATGAGTTGCAGCGGCAATTTTGGTTTCCGACATGACAGCTGCCAAAGAAAACATAATGATAGATCTTTTAATAGATTTGATCGTTTTGACAGAAGGCATAGTCAGTGTAGATATTTTAATTGTAATAATAAAAGACCAAGATATGATAAGAACGATTGCCAAGTATGCCCAAGAAGAAGATCCCGTTTTCCAATATTTCCAAACTTTTTCTAACTTTTAAAAAGCAAATAAACTCATAGCATATAGGGCAAATACCTCTTTACTTTAACACTTCATAATGTTAAAATAATAGTGTGTGAAATATCACTACGGATGAAAGGAAGGAGTCCTAATATGAGCAAAAACATTAGAACACCGGCTGTTGATCAGTTATTCGAAGCAATACTTAGCCTAAAGGATTCTGAAGAATGTTATATTTTTTTTGAGGATATTTGCACTATCAATGAATTATTATCATTGGCTCAAAGATTTGAGGTGGCAAAAATGCTCCGCAATCAAAAAACATATCTAGAGATAGCCGAAAAAACAGGTGCTTCTACAGCAACCATCAGCCGTGTAAATCGCTCATTAAATTACGGAAATGATGGTTATGATATGGTTTTCGCACGTATGAAAAATATAAATACATCAAAATAATTAAAAACGGGTATTCCCAAATTCATATTTAGGGGATACCCTCTTTATTTCCATATATTTAACTTTAATTTTTATCCTTCTTTACCCTATCGGTATTGCCGGCATTCTCCTTGTTCTTGTGTTCTACCTCCGGCTTTAGAGAATAATCTATTATCTGCTCTATAAGATGTTTCCTCATATATACATCAAAACTTAGCATGCATATAAAGGAGAATATGGTAAGAAAATCCCTTTCCTCTTCATCTTCTACAAAATTAAAGGATTCTTTTGCCTTAGTCATCTTACGAATCATATCTTTAGTAAGAGAATCCGTTTGTTCCTCCTCAAGCCTAAAAATCTCATCATAAATCTCCTTTAGTCCGATATCAGATTTTCCTCCATAAAATCTTTTTGTTAAGGGATTAAAGATACTTTTTATATCACTAATTGATAAGATGTTCTTAAAATAATATATAAAAATAAGAAGGAACATATGCTCCTTAGTATACTTCTTCTTATTAGGAGGGGGAAGCAGTTCATTCTTAGTATAATTATTTATCATTGTTTTAGTAAGAAGCTTATCATCACTGTACCTTTTTGAGGACTTCAGATGCTCATCCATAAAGGTTGTCACCTGATCCATATACAAATCGATATTTGGTATATCATCAGGCGTGATAAATTTGACTTTTTTAAGATTATCTATCAAGCTTGATATATACTCTTCTTTCGACATATCCAATAAACTCACCTCAATTTTATTATATAGTACCCGATACTAGATGTCAAAGCAAAAATAATGATATGTAATTCATATAGGATGAAAACTTGAATCTCAACTATGGCCATGCTATACTAATCCTATTCAAAAAAATTCTAATACATAAAGACAGGCAGGTAGAAATATGAGTAATATATATGATACATTAAATCCCGAACAAAAGAAGGCTGTATTGCATGATAAGGGACCGCTTCTTATTTTGGCAGGTGCCGGATCAGGTAAAACCAGAGTTTTGACCCATCGGATTGCTTATCTGATAGAACACAGAAATGTTAATCCTTGGAATATTCTGGCCATTACATTTACCAATAAAGCAGCCAGAGAAATGCGGGAACGGGTGGATCAGATTGTTGGCTACGGTTCAGAAAATATCTGGGTTAGCACTTTCCATTCTACCTGTGTTCGCATTCTAAGACGCTTTATAGATAGAATTGGCTATGAACGGAGCTTTTCCATCTACGACACTGACGACCAAAAGGCTCTGATGCGGGAAGTCTGTAAGTATCTTCAAATCGATACTAAGAGAATGCCAGAAAGAAGTCTTCTTAGTGCCATATCTAAAGCTAAGGACGAACTGATTTCTCCTGAGGAATTTGAAAAAAGAGCCGGGGGAGATTATAACGAAAGAAAATATGCCCAGGTATATAAGGAATATCAAAAGCGGCTAAAATCAAGTAATGCCTTGGATTTTGATGATTTGATATTTAAGACGGTAGAACTTTTTATGAATGATAAGGAAGCACTGACCTACTATCAGAACCGTTTCCGTTATATTATGGTGGATGAGTATCAGGACACCAATACGGCACAGTTTAGACTAATTCATCTTTTAGCCTCAGGTGTTAATGAATTTGGAAAAAAGGAATATAATCTCTGTGTAGTAGGTGACGATGACCAAAGTATATACAAATTCCGTGGCGCCAATATTCATAATATCCTAAATTTTGAGCAGGCATTTCCTAATACCAAGGTTATTAAGCTGGAGCAAAATTATCGCTCATCAAAAAATATTTTAAATGCAGCTAATGAAGTAATAGCTAATAATACAAAACGTAAGGAAAAATCCCTATGGACGGACAATGAAGACGGGGATCCTGTAAACTATACCCTATTTGAATCTGATATTGAGGAAGCGGATATTATCACCGCTGAAATAAAACGAACTGTGGAAAACAATAAGGCAAATTATAACGATTTTGCTATCCTCTATCGTACCAATGCTCAATCCCGTATATTTGAAGAAAAATTAATACAAAGGAATATTCCTTATAAAATTATCGGCAGTATAAACTTCTATGCCCGTAAGGAAATTAAGGATATTCTAGCATACCTTAAAACCATTGATAACGGATTGGATAATATAGCTGTTAAGAGGATAATAAATGTTCCCCGTAGGGGCATTGGCCTTACTACCATTGACAGGGTTAATGATTATGCCTTATTAAATGATATTAGTTTTTATGAAGCACTTACTAGAGCATATCAAATACCGGGCTTAGAACGTACTGCCTCAAAAATCACACCCTTTGTCAGTATGATTGAAGGATTACGGTCAAGATTACAACAGGATAGCTATAATCTTACAGAGATTATCGACGATATACTGGATGCAACCGGATATTTGAAGGAATTTGAAGATCTCGACACAGAAGAGGCAAAAGATCGTATAGCCAATATCGATGAATTGGTAAATAAGCTGGTAACCTATGTTGAAGACACCGATGAACCTTCCTTAAGTGGCTTTTTAGAAGAGGTTGCCCTAGTTTCTGATATAGATAATCTTGATGAAAGCTCAGATCATATGGTGCTTATGACTCTCCATAGCGCTAAAGGACTTGAATTTCCTTATGTCTATATCTGCGGTATGGAAGAGGGCATATTCCCCAGTTATATGAGCATCCATGCAGATAATCCCGAGGAAGAGATTGAGGAGGAAAGACGTCTTTGCTATGTAGGTATTACCAGAGCGAAAAAATGCCTGTCTCTTTCATCCGCAAAACATCGTATGCTTCGTGGTGACATAATGTATAACAAACCATCACGGTTTATTCATGAGATACCCAGATATCTTATGAAAGTAAACATGCCTGAAGCAAATATGCCGGAAATAAATATTCCTGCAACTCCAAGGTATCATCACTCCCAGAAGAATTATAAGCCTTTTGCAACTGCAGAACCGAAGAATTTTGCCGGAAGCAATATGGGCTCCTTAGATTATGAAGTTGGTGACAGTGTCAAACATATCAAGTTTGGTATCGGAACAGTTACAAATATAGTTATGGGCGGTAAAGATTATGAGGTTACTGTGGATTTTCCTAGATTTGGTACAAAAAAATTAATAGCTTCTTTTGCAAAATTAACCCGGGTTGATTAAGTATTTTTGAATAAAATGTCTCTTATTAAGCAATTATAATATATAGCAATTCACCCATTAATATGTTATACTATTTTTAACTTATAATATATTTACCAAGAAAGGAAGTGAGACCGTGGGAAATAAATTGGATGATTTTCTTAATACAATAAAATTAGGCGAAATTATGCATAAGAAACAAGAGAAAAAGAAAAACCCTATAATATGCATTCTTGCAATTATTGGTGCCATTGCTGCAGTTGCTGCCATTGCATACGCTGTTTATAGGTATATGAATCCTGATTACCTAGATGACTTTGATGATGATTTTGATGATTATGAGGAAGATGATGATTTATTAGATGATCTTCAATTAGATTCTGATAACGATGATTTTTCTGAGGAATAGTTAATTATACACTATTTCACAAAATTTTAAGATAATAGACAAACAAGGAAATAATCCTAGTTTGTCTATTATCTTTATTTATTTACTTTTTTATAGCCTTCTGTGCAAATTCAGTATTTACAATATCTTCATATGGAACTCTCTTTTCAAGTTCTCCCGCTTCATAAAGTATATCCTGTAGTAGATTTAGGCTGGCTTCTTCAAATATGAGATTATCCTTCCAAGTATCCTGCTCGTAATACCTGGTAACAAGTAAAATAAGAGTCTTTATATCAGTTTCCTTAAACTTGGGTGCAATTGCTTTTGCAATTTCCTCCGGTGTATGGTTTTGTACAAACTCCATTCCCTTTTGAATAGCATTGGTGAACTTCTGAATTACATCAGGGTTCTTTTCAATATAACTTTTGCGAGCTGAAAAAGCCGTATAGGGAACCATACCACTTTCAACTCCTAAAGAAGCCACTACCTTACCGACTCCCTCCAGTTCCAGTGCCGTAGCAGCTGGTTCAAACTCAATCGTATAATCTCCTTGGCCCGATGCAAATGCCTGTGAAGTCAGGCCAAAATCTATATTCTGTATAATATTTAGATCCTTTTGGGGATCAATCCCCTGTTTCTTTAGTATATACTCAAATACCATCTGTGGCATTCCGCCCTTTCGTCCTCCAAGTACGGTCTTTCCCTTGATATTCTCCCATTTAAAATCTTCAGCCATATCCCTAGATACCAAAAAGTTCCCTGCCCGTTGAGTCAGCTGTGCAAAGTTAACCACATAATCCTCTGCTCCCTGATTATAAACATAGATAGAGGCTTCAGCTCCCATAAATCCGATTTCACTTTCACCGCTAAGTACTGAAGTCATTGTTTTATTAGCACCCAATCCGTTGACTAAATTAACCTTTAACCCTTCCTCCTCAAAATATCCTTCTTCAAAGGCAACATACATAGGGGCATAGAAAATTGAGTGAGCCACCTCATTTAAAGTAATTTCTATTAAGTCACCCCTACCTTTACAACCGGTCAGTAGTAAAGTCATCATTACCATAAGAGTAAGTACACAGATGATTTTTTTCTTCACAATATCACCCAGAACAATGTTACTCCTATTAGTATATGTGGGATATCATAATAAGGTGTCAGGTGACATTTTCTACCTTATTCTAGAGATTATATGATATATATCACAGTAAAAAAATCAGAGCAATGTAACACCTACCTTTAAACTTGAATATGTTTAAGCCCATCTATTTATTATACTGTGGTCATTATATATCTGAACATAACAGAATACATATCCAAATCATATACAAGAAAATATTTTATTAAACTATAGCTCTTTACAACTTTTTCTAGTAAAATATATTTCACAGGGAAAATATGGGTGTTTACAGGGTATTATTCTTCTTAAGATTACTTTTCAACTTGGTACATAAAAATAAATACCGCCAACTTTATTTTGCCGGAAGTGGCCCTTGTAAAAAGAAGCTTATTCGTCTAGGAAGCAAACTTCCCAACCCTCCAGTGTTTGGTTATTACAATCGCAATCTCCTGTATCGAGGCCTTTGCATGCGGTTTGGTTCCGATATTCTCAGACAGCAAGCTAAGCGCAGCTGCACAGTTTGCCCTGGGGCCCAAGCATCTATTTAAGGCAGGGTCACCTGAATCATTGGCGGAAAAAATTGATTATTGGCTGGATAATCCCCAGCAGCTGAAAGAAGCTGAGAAGAAATATATTCGTTTAGGAAAGCAATATGCTTTAGAAGGCAGTATCAGAAAAATAGAAAAAGTATATTTGTCCATGTGTAAAAGGTAGCAGCTATCATAAAAAAGAAAGTGTGAACAAAAACTCTTATTTTGTTCACACTTTTTAAAATTACTGGGCTCCTATGGTCTTTCTCCCAGTACTATATTAAGTTCTTTATCTACATATTCTCCGTCTTGTCGCTCTTTTACCTTTAGAGTAATTTCATCACCAGGTCTTGAATAGGTGAGGATATTAATCAAGTCGTCAATTGTCTCTATCTTTAAATCATCATAACCTACTATAATATGCCCAGATTTTAACCCTGCCTTCTCAGCCGGTGAATCTTTTATAACATCATTGATATAAATTCCCATGGGCATATTAAACTGCTCTGCCAAATCCTTAGTCACATCTTGAGCAGACTCTAAGTTAATTCCCAAAAAGCCCATCTCAGCAACTTCTTGAACTTTGTTGTTCATAAGTAGATTTATCATAGGAATAGCATCGGAAATAGGTATGGCATAACCCATGCCTTCAACTAGGATATCTTCAAATTTAACTGAATTAATACCTATTACTTCTCCGTTAATATTAATTAAGGCACCTCCGCTATTACCTGGGTTTATTGCGGCATCAGTCTGCAGAAGTTTCATCTTTATCCCTTGGATTTCAATTTCACGATCTAGGGCACTGACATAACCGACGGTTACCGATTGGCCATATCCCAAGGCATTTCCTATGGCTATTACCATTTCTCCGGCCTTTAATTTTGTAGAATCTCCCAAACGGGCAACCTTAATTGTATTTAAGGTTTCTTTAGAAAGGTCATTAATTCTTACTTCTAATATGGCAAGATCGCTTCTTGCATCTGATCCTTTTACTGTGGCCTGAGCCTTACTTTCGTCAACAAATACAATTTCTATCTCTTCTGCCTCAGCAATTACATGATTATTAGTAACTATCAAAATAGCAGAATCACTTTGGCCTATAATAATACCTGAGCCGCTTCCTACTACCGGTTCATTAAATTGTCTTCCAAAAAATATATCATACTTTGTAATTATATCTGTTGAATTAATAGATACAATAGAAGGCATAACCTTTTCTACCACATCGGATACGTCTGTAATAATCCCCTCTGTCTCAGTATTGGTTGTGGCCAGAACCTTTTCATCGGAAACTCCCTTAGAAGTATCATTTTCTTTTTGTTTTTCTTCTTTACTTAAATTTGCAGCTTTCTGATTATCCCTGCCGCCCCGAAGAAAATAATGATAACCGCTTGCACATGCCCCTGCAAGTAAACCACAGATTAATGCTAGAGCAATAACTTTTAAGAAACCTGCTCCATTTTTCTTCTTTTTCTCTTTAGGAGTTTGCCATCCATTGTTTTGGCTATTACTGTCAGTATTATTATTTATATTATACTGGTCGTTCAAATATAATTCCTCCTTCAAAATGCCCATATCTTATTTATGTTAATATCATTCTAACAGGTAATTATGTTCACTTTGTGATTAGATTTTTAAATAAGTATGAAAATGCTTATTGAACCGGCACATAAGAGCCTAAAATCTTTAATTCCAAAGCCTCTTCCCCAATGGAATATAGGGCGTTTTTTACCCCTACATCCTCTAAGGAGCCTTCAAAGTCTGCGAAGAATCGGTATCTAAAGGCTTTTCCCTTTATGGGCCTTGATTCGATTCTTGTTAAATTAAGATTATTATGGATAAAATGAGACAATATATTATAGAGGGCTCCGCTTCTATGGGGCAGTGCAAAACATATGCTGATTTGATTTGCTTTTTTATAATATTCTTTTTTATTAGATATAATAATAAATCTGGTTTGGTTATGGTCCTCATTATGAATAGAAGCCTTAAGAAGCTTTAATCCATAAGTTTCACCTGCCTTACGGCTGGCTATGGCCGCCTGACTTATATCATTATCACTATAAACTCTCCTTGCAGAGGAAGCTGTGCTCCCACCCTCAACCAGTTCTAGGTGGGGATATTGTTTTAAGAAATTCATGCATTGTAACAGCCCTTGACGGTGGGAATATACCCTCTTTATATCGGAAAGCTCTGCTTCTTTTAGTCCCCACAAACAATGGTCAATGGCTACTACATGCTCTCCTATTATATAATTATCATATTCGGCTAGTAAGTCAAATATATCAGCAAGAGTTCCGGTTGAGGAATTTTCAATGGGCAGCACCCCGTAATCTGCCTTGTTTTCCTTAAGCGCTTCCATAACCTCATAAAAAGTTCCCATAGGCCTTCCTATTCCCTTGCCATTAAAGTATTCCAGCATAGCCTGCTGTGTATAGGAGCCCGGCTCCCCATAATATGCAATATTGGTATCAGACCCTGCCCTAAATTCATTCACAGCTATAAATCCTAAATCAAAGAATGTATTAAGCTGCCTATACTGAGCCCTTCTGCTTATAGCCATAATCTGCGAAAACAATTCTACAACTGCATCAGTATTATCTTTATCCTTAATAAGTTTTTTGAGACTATCAAGCTTTTCTTTCTCCCTGGCAGAATCAAATACAGGCAGTCCATTTTTTTTCTTGTACTGAGCCACTTTATGGGCCAAGTCCATCCTATATTCAAAATATTCTAAAAGCTTGCTGTCTACATCATCAATTTCTTTTCTGATTTTTGCTAAATCCGTCATGTATTTTCCTCCATATATAATTATTTTTTAGCCCAAATATGTCTTATTTTTATCAATTGAATAATTTTCTGTACCGATATATAATATTGGTAAAGCTATCTACTACTACATCGGGGGTGTTAAAGATTGTCAACTATTAAAAAGCTCTTGCTTTCTCTTTTTATTATAACGATTATATCCCTTACAGGAATTTATCTATATTCAATAAACCGTACTTTCCCAAATGATGAAGAGTTAAGAGGTAATACAGCAGGAAATCTTTATAACGGCGGTCTGTTTTGCGAAAAGGACGGTAGAATATATTTTAGCAATGACAATGATGACGGCAGTCTATATGTGATGAATTCTGATACTAGCAAGTATAAAAAAATACATCCTGACAAGGCTACTTATATAAATGTAGACGAAAATTATATATACTACATTCGTGCCAATAACACTAGGGAAAATAACCCCGATATCTTCTTCATGTTTAATAATACAGGCATATTTCGCATTAACCAAAACGGTAAAAACCTAAAACTTATAAGCAGAAATCCCGGAAGCTATTTAACTTTAAAGGGTAACTTAGTTTATTATCTAAATTACAAGGTAAATGAGGGACTATATCTTTACCGCAATCAAACTGATGGTGAATTTGAACGGCTTCTACTTAAAGAGCCTGTTATACCTGCAGCTATTATTGATAATAAATTATATTATATTAGTGAAAAAAAGAATCATAGTATTAATTATATGAATTTATCCAGTTTTACCACCGGAGTCCATATAGAAGGAAATTTTGCTTACCCTATTTTCTTTGATAATTATATATACTATATGGACTTGTCCAATAACTACAGCATTAATAGAATGAACCTTGACGGATCAGATCCTACTGTCCTGGTAAATGAACGCTGCTCCACATTTAATATAACCAACTCCGGTAAATACCTTTACTATCAAGTAGATGATAAAGACAATAGTAAAATATGCCGGATTGACCTTACAACTATGGAGACTAAAGTATTATTAGACGGTCATTATAAGCAGATTCATGTAACAGATAATTATGTCTTCTTTAAAGATTTTGATAACAAAAATACCTATATGGTCTCTGCTGACGGAAGTTCTAAGGTTGAACCCTTTAATCCTCCCAATTTAAGTAAGGATAATGACTCTAAAACCTCTAAATAATTATATCGTATGATTTTTGACTAGTATCTTGCCTTAGCCTATATGCAGCCTTACAAGCTTACAAAATGCTAAGGCAATTTCCTTATAAATCACCATATTATCATTATCTATGATTAATTTTTATTGTATGTTTTTTCCTTTCTCATTCTTAAAATCTTTACTAAACTTCCCAAAAAGGATAAAGATCCAAAGGCTAGGATAATATTATCCGCTTTAGCTTCTGCATATGCCATTTCTAAGGCCTGCTCTATATTTCCACAGTCAAACACCCTTTCACAATAAAGCCTTGCTTCATTAGCAAGTTTATCGGAAGCTAATGCCCTATGATTTTCAGGGGTCAAGGTAATTATAGTATCTGCTAAAGGTGCCATGATTTTTAGAATACTTTTGTAGTCTTTATCTTCTAATACCCCTATCATAAATATTAATCTTTTATTTGTAAAGTAGATTTCTACTGTCTCCCTAAGGTTTATTGCTGCTTCCTCATTGTGGGCTCCGTCAATTATAAAATAAGGTTTTGTATCTAGTACTTGGAAACGGCCGTCCCATTTAGCTTGATATAAGCCTGATAAAATTGCTTCATCACTAATAAAGTAATTATGGTTATTTAATACTTTATTTAAAACCTTTGCCACTTCTATAGCAAGAATCGCATTCTTAACCTGATGTTTGCCTATAAGCCTTATTATATATTCTTTTGCTTCTTTGTTGGAAGGGTAAATAAAACGGGTTTCTTCCAAGGAATATTCTACCTTATGGACATTATTAAAATCCGCTATTATAAAGGAAGACTTGCATTCATCAGCTTTATCTTTAAGAATCTTTATCACAGCACTGTTTTGATTACAGCTAATCACCGGGGACTTTGGTTTGATAATACCTGCTTTTTCCTGGGCAATCTTTTCTAAACTATCACCCAAATATTGCATATGATCCATACTTATAGAGGTAAATACTGTACAGATTGGATTTGCAATAACATTGGTAGCATCTAGCCTTCCTCCCATTCCTACTTCCAGAACAAGAAAATCCACCTGCTGGGATAAAAGATAAATAAAAGTCATGGCTGTCTCAATTTCAAATGTGGTTGGATGGTCATAACCATCGTTAACCATTTCCTGGCAAATTGGTTTAATCCTTTTTATGGCTTCTTGTATACCTTCTTTAGTAATATAGTAAGTATTTATACCTTCAGATATCTGAATTTTCTCCCTATAAGAAAATACAGTAGGAGATATATAACGGCCAACCCTATAACCTGCTGCTGTAAGTATTGATGTAATAAATGCCCCGGTTGACCCTTTACCATTGGTTCCTCCTATATGGATTATCTTTAGATGGTTTTGCGGATTACCAAGTCTTTTTAGCAGCTCAGTTATACTGGTCAGTCCCAGAACGCTTCCATATTGATTTGCTTCTTCTATAAATTCTTTGGCTTCTTTGTAAGTCATAATTTTTCCCCTATTTGTAATTAAAATACTATTAACAGTCTATCATATGTTTTTATTATTTCAATATATTAAAACACTTTGTTAGCTGGATAAAAATATTTTCTCATAAAAAAATCACCTTCAAATGCAAGAATTATATATCTTACATTTGAAGGTATAGCTAGATAGACTTAAGGTACTACTATTTATCTTTAAAAACAAATACCTTACTGAAAACATAATTAAGTATTATAACTATAATAGCAAGAGAACCCTTTATGATCCAACGATATATTCCAAGTAGCTCCACAAATATGTACATACCTAGCTGTTCTACTCCCAAAGTAACCCCTCTTGCCCCAAAGAATTTGATTATCTTAACTGTTTCATCCCGGGAGGTTGCACTTCTTGAATGGAATACATTCCACTTGTTTACAATATATGCAAAACTTACTGCGATAAACCATGCCAAACCATTGGCCATAAGATTGGATAAGCCTAGACGGTATAATATTTCATAACTGACCAAATTAACCAAGGTTGTAAGTACCCCTGCTATACCGTAAGCTATGGTTTCTCTGTTGATAATTTTATTTATTATCTTTCGCATTTTATCCTCCCGAAATAGTTTATTAAATATAAGATAACTCTATTTTATCTATTTCGTCAAGATAAAACTGCTATTGCCATGCAGAAATTTCCCAACCAGAATTAGCAGG
>Ga0209537_1001894_pt1 | contig 22208 bp, 22 predicted proteins | sample BioPla4DNA1_FD_187698 | JGI IMG/M metagenome (GOLD analysis project Ga0209537, IMG submission 187698) | Biogas fermentation microbial communities from Germany - Plant 4 DNA1 (SPAdes) (version 2) | ecosystem: Engineered > Bioreactor > Anaerobic > Digestate | place: Bielefeld, North... | reverse complement strand
CTATTAGGGAGTAAAAAATGATAACTATTGAGTTTGACTCCTGATTTTTATCTGCTACATATCTTACGGAAAATTCAGAGCCATCAATAGGCCTATTTAACTTTACCGTTTGCTTTATCTGTTCTACCACTTCCTTTATTATGGTTTGGTTTATACCAGATTTTTTAACTGTTAAATTCAGGTCACCATCTATAAAGGCATCAATTTCATCATTTTCTAACTTTTCTTCTATTTCATCTTCATTTATTCTGTGGATCTTAACAAAGTCTATTTCCTCCAGTATGGGCAAAACATTGTTATCCTCTTCTATTCCAACCTGGATATCTTCAAAATTCCGATTCATCATGCCACTAAAGGCTAGATTGAAGAAGAAGGCTATTATGATAGGGTATAGCATAGCCCAGAACAAGAAGGAGAAATCCCTAAATAAATTTTTCCCCTGATATATGCAGTTCCTGATAATATTCATTAATCCCTCAGCTCCTTTCCTGTTAGCTCTAGGAATACGTCATTGAGGGTGGGTAGTTGACTGTATAGCTTTATATAGGTCAAGTTGTGCTCTGCAATAAAGTTTAGTAAATTGGACAAATTATTTATTCCATTTTCAAATTTTATGATGAAGTCTTCTCCGTTTCTTTCTATATCTATAACATGGGGAATCCTGTACATGGCATTTATTACTTCATCTTCTATATTTATAAATCTTATTACAATCTTTTCTGATGTAGTTATCATGGCCTTTAATTCTTCTATAGTTCCGGAAGCTATGTCCTTTCCATTGTCCATTATGACTATCCTACTGCAAAGCATTTCTGCCTCTTCCAGATAGTGGGTAGTATATATAATGGTGCTGCCTTCCTGGTTTAGCTTTTTTATTCCTTCCAGTATGAAATTTCTGCTTTGGGCATCTACTGCCACCGTAGGCTCATCAAGGAATATTAGTTTAGGCTTATGGACTATGCCGCAGGCAATGTTAAGCCTTCTTTTCAGTCCTCCACTAAGCTTTTTAGGATAGAATTTTACATAATCCTTTAGACCTACAAATTCTATGGCTTCTTCCGCATATTTTTTCCTTGTATTTTTATCATCTATATACAGACCACAGAAATAATCTATATTTTCCTTTACTGTTAAGTTTTCAAACACTGAAACTTCCTGGGGTACCAAGCCAATTTGCCTTTTCATGTCATAGGAATTCGGAGTCATCTTCCTTCCAAATACTTGAACTTCCCCCTTGTCAAACTTTAGAAGGGACAAGATACAATTTATAGCTGTTGTTTTTCCGCAGCCATTAGGTCCTAACAGCCCCAGTATTTCCCCTTCCCTTACTTCCATATTAAAATGATCAAGGGCTATTTTTTCATCATATCTTTTTACTACATTCTTAACCTTTACAACCATCCTTATCACTCCTACAAGTTATTTCAATTTCATTGTATGAATTTTTCTTTTGCCCTTGTAGTGTACATAGTTATAAAGTAATGTGACATTTGTCATCAAATCAATTGTATATAATGATTAATATAAGTATAATAAAGTTAATAAATGGATAGTTGAAATTTTAGGAGGAAACCTTAATGGGTCCTATGAGAAGATTTCTGGAAAAGCTATTTATTGTAAGTTTTTGTTTATACAATACCTATAAGGCCTATCCGGAGGAAAATCTTCCTTTGTATTTCCTTATAGTTATAATAATCTCTTCACTGTTAGAAATAGTGGACAGTAAGAAAATAAAGGGATTTTTATACATTTTATTTGGAGCCCTGGCCTTGTACTATGAACTGTTTGTACTCTATATCCCGGTTGTTGTTTATGATTTACATGATGATTTCAATATATTTACAGTTTTTACGGTCCCCCTAATATTTACAAACTATTACCCCATCAATTTACTTCTCTCTATTATTTCAGTATACATTTCAATAATCACAAAAAAACATAAGGAAATATTGGAAGAAAACATCAAAGCCAGGGATAAAATTAGGGAGGATAGTCTCCTTTTGGAAAAATACAATGAACAGCTTAAAAAGGACAGGGAAAAAAATATTCATATAGCCATACTTACAGAAAGAAATAGAATTGCAAAAAAGCTTCACGATGCCATAGGCCATACCTTATCAAGCAGTATATTACAGGTAGAGTCCCTAAAGATAATTTCCAAGGAAAAGGCAGTAATAGAAAAGCTGGATATCCTTCAAGATACACTGACTAAGGGTATGGAGGAAATAAGAAAAAGCATACACAATCTATACAATGAATCTTTAGACTTAAGGGACCAAATTGAAAAACTATGTACAAATGTACCTAATATAGATGTGGAGCTTATCTATAAAATAGAGGATAATTTAAGCTATGATATGAAGTTTGACATAATTTCTGTTGTAAAGGAAGGTATAACCAATTGTGTCAAGCATTCCAATGCTGACAAGCTTAAAATAAGCCTATTAGAGCAGCCAAAATTTTATTCTATAATAATAAAGGATAATGGAAGTATTTTTGATGAAGAGGCTTTACAGAAGCCAAAGGGCATAGGACTTACATCTATAAAGGAAATAGCCAGTAAGTATAATGGCTTTTTAAACTACAGTTTTGATAATGGTTTTAAAATCCACCTTACCCTTATGAAAGGATGATAGGATGAATATTATAATTATAGATGATGATCCCCTGGTTGTAGAATCTCTTAAAACTATTGTCAGTGCCAATGGCATAAATGTAAAGGCGGTAGGTTATAGTGGAGAAGATGCCATTTACCTGTATGAAAAACATAAGCCTGATTTAGTATTAATGGATATTAGAATGGAAAATTTAAGTGGTATTGATGCTGCCAAATCCATACTTAAAATGGATAATGAAGCTAAAATACTCCTGATAACCACCTTTCAGGATCAGGAATATATAGCCCAGGCCCTGTCTATAGGCTGTAAGGGATACATCCTAAAACATAATATAAAGGGAATAATACCTGCCATTAATGCTGTATATGCTGGCAATATGGTATTTGATTCTAAAATAGTATCAGGTATACGAAAATATGCTGAAAAAGAGGTAAAACTCAATTTGTCAGATAGGGAGTATGATATTTTACTTCTAGTGGCAGAAGGTCTTAATAATAAGGAAATTGCAGAAAAGCTCTATTTAAGTGAAGGAACTGTAAGAAACTACATTTCCAATATGCTGGAAAAGCTGGGTCTTCGGGACAGGACCCAGCTGGCCATTTACTATTATAAGATGAAATATGGGGTAGAAGAGTAAGGAGATATATTAGCAGTATATCTCCTTTTTGCTTTTATGTATTCATGTTTGTTAATTTTTAGGTTTTCTGGACTTATATACCACAAAGGGTAGTAAGGCCAATAAAAATATAAATCCCTTATGCATATAGGCTACAGAGCCATCCAGCCTAAGCTGCCTGGGAATCATATCTGGTAGCATTGGATAGATTATTAAGGCTATTATAATTGGAATTATAAGAATGGCCATATCTTTTTTGTTTAATTTCATTTTAACATTCCTTTCTTGCCAGGAAGTACTCCTCCTCTTTTATTTCCAGTACCTTCAACAATTTAAGTATATCATTTAAAAGCATACTTTTGGTCATAATTACAATATTTTCTTTTTCACATAATATTTCCTTTGCAATGCTTTCCATTATAGAATAAATATTCTTACTGACTTTAGATATTCTCAAGTAGTATTTGCCTTTTAAACTTATATTAATATTTTCAAGCTTATTTGTGCCCACTGGGCTTTCTGTTTTACTTAAGCCCATAATTATGTCTATTACATCTGTTAATATTGCATTGGCTGTAGGCAATTTACCTGCACCATTTCCGTAGAAGATTAAATCCCCTACCTTATCACCTTTTAGTAGAACTGCATTTTTTTCATAATATACACTGTAGAAGGGAGAATTTTTATTTACTATCATGGGTTCAACTATGGCTGTATAGCCCTCTTCATAGGATTTTATTTCTCCAATTAATTTAATGGAGCAATTCATCTTATTTATGTATTCTATATCTATTGCCTTAATGCTTCTTATACCCCTTAGTACTATATCTTCTTCAAGAATTGTACTTCCCAGGGCCAGTGTACCTAATATCCTTAACTTTCTTCTAGTATCTAAGCCTTCAACATCATCTGTGGGATCTAATTCTGCAAAGCCTTTCCTTTGTGCAATCCTTAAAGCTTCAAAATAATCCAGGCCTCTTTCCATTTCAGTTAATATATAATTACATGTGCCATTTAATATGCCCTTTACCTCTGTTATTTCATTTAGGGCTAATTGTTCCTTGAGACTTTTAAGTAGAGGTATGCCACCTCCTACACTGGCTTCATACAGGAAGGCTAAGCCTTCTTTTTCTGCAAGCTCTGTTAACTCCTCAAAGTGCCTAGATACTACTGCCTTGTTGGCAGTTACTACATTTTTACCTTCCTTTAAGGATTTTCTTATGTAATCATAGCCCTTTTCCAGATCCCCGGTTGCTTCTACAATGATACTTATATCCTTATCCTCTAAAATATCATTAAAATTATCAGTTAATATGCCTGGCTTTATTTTAATAGGCCTTTTTTTGTTTAAATCCTTTACCAATATCTTCCTTATGTTGATATCATGGCCGGTGATATTTTTTAATTCTTCCCTTCTACTATCAAGTATTTCTAAAACCCCGGAACCAACAGTACCCAAACCTAATAATCCTATGTTAATCATATGTTCAACTCCTCAGTTGTTAGTCTTATATTAATATAATACACTATCATTATAATATAAACAAATTTAATAAGTATTATTTTACTATAATTTTTATCAATGCTTGATTTACCAGGTAAAAAAATATAGCTATGATAACAAGCTTTATCATAGCTATAGATCTTAATCTTGCAGCTCTTTTACTTTAGTTATAAGATTTGTAATAGGTGGCACTACCTGTTTTTTTCTTGATACTACTCCTTCTGCATAAAAAGAGTTGTTGACAAGTTTTTTTCCAAAGGCTTCTGCCACCTCTTCCTTATGTGGACCAACTACAAGTATTTCTGAAGCCTCATTAAATATATCTGTTAACATAAGCATAAATACGGAATATCCTTCCTCTTTCAGTTTATTTTCCATAATTGAAATCAAATCAGGCTTTAAATCCTTTATACTATCCAGATCCATAGTATTTACCTGAGAAATGCCCACCTTGACTTCATTAATGGTAAAAAGCTTAAAGTCCCTATCCAGCAATTGTTGTGGTGTGCTACCTGCCAAAGATGTACCAGCCTTAAACATGGCATAGGCAAATTCTTCTATATTTAAGTTTGCTATTCTGGCTAGCCTCTCAAGCATTATCCTGTCTGTATTAGTGGATGTAGGAGATTTTAATAGCAAGGTATCTGATATTATAGCTGCTGCCAGGGCACCTGCAATTTTCTTTGAAGGTCTTCTTCCGTTTTCAAACATTATGGAGGCAACTATAGTAGATGTACTTCCTACCGGTTCATTTCTAAAATAAATTGGATTGCCGGTAAATACATCCCCTATTCGGTGATGGTCTATAATTTCCAGTATTTCACAATCTTCCAGCCCATCTACAGACTGGCTTCTTTCATTGTGGTCCACCAGTATTACTTTTTTCTTTGTACTGGAAATAAGGTGATACCTGGATATTAGCCCTGCTACCCTGTTGTTGTGGTCTACCACTGGATAGGACCTATATCTTGTCTGAGACATATGTTCCCTGACATTTTCTACTAAATCATCCAGGGAAAACTTCACTATATTTTCACTGGTCATTACTTCTCTTACAGGTACAGATTGGGTTATAAGCCTGGAGGCTGTAAAGGTATCGTGGGGGGTTGATACTATTGTTACCTTTAAAAGCTTTTGTCTCTTCTGGTACAGTAATTATATTAGCTGACAGGGTATCCATAATGTTGTCTAAGGTAGTACCAGACTTGCCTAATGTATTGTTATCCCAAACATCAATATAGGAGTTAATTATGTCTGATATGGTGACAATTCCTATTAGCTGTTCATCTTCATCTACAACAGGCAGACTATACAAATTGTTTTTCTTCATAAGTTCTAGGGCTAACCTTGAGGATATTTCAGGACTTATGGGAGCTACTTTGTCAAAATTTAAATCAGAAACACTTAATCTTACAGATTCAAGGTACATTGGTTCCTTTAAGTCAAAATAATCTAATATAAATTTTGTCTCCTTATTTATCTCTCCCAGCCTTACAGGGACAGCATTCACATCCCCATTAGCATTTTTATACTCTGCATATGCTATGGCAGCACATATGGAGTCTGAATCAGGATTTTTATGTCCTATTATATATACAGTTTCCTTCATTTTTTCCCTCCACCCTTTTTCGTCTATCTTTTATTTCTAAACCAAGCTTTTTTATTCTTTCCAGGTACATTTCAAATCCACACTAGGCTGTAATAATAGAACTGGGTATTGAACATAAATCAAACCAGCTATATAAACAACTTGCTATGTTGGGATATACATAATTTGTCTTAAGAGGCTGTATATTTTGTAATATTTCATTTATTGGCGGCAATTTTTCTACCTCATAAAAAGCTGAATAATCATAATTAGCCTTTAAATTTTTGATAACTTGTACCAGTTCTTCAGCTGTAGAAGATCTAAGATTACCAATTAGCCTAGTCCTAGCACCAGCATTACCATAATATAAGTCTAAATTCTGTGATATATTAAAGAAAGTCCAATTAGGACATTGGGCTTCAGCTTCCTTGTAACTAAATCCATCCTTTACCAAATCTAAAACTGCTTTTTCGTTATATGCTTCCACTGTGTTGAAAAGCTCATCTTCGTCAATGCCAACTGAAGCCATTTTACCCTCTAATTTAAAGTAGTCATCATATTCAGCCCTCAGTCTTTGAAACTCTCTTAATCTATTAATAGGCATGTATAAAGGAACAACTGCAAAGACACCATAATATGGTATTTTCCTTAAAAACTTTTCTATATCCTTCCAGTCCTCTATTACATATTTGTTCATCATAATTGAAAAATACAGTTCAATGCCAAAGGAGTTAAAGTAATCTGCTGCTTTTTCCATTGTCTTAAAGGCTGTTTTGTTTTTTACTATTTCATTATGATGATCTTCATTGCCATGTAGTGTCAAACAGGCACTTTTAGCTCCAGCTTCAATTAATGTATCCATGAGCTGATCTCTTTCATCTTCAGCTAACCTAAGTAGTGCAATGCCAGTAGTGTTAATCCCAACCTCTTCAAGGGTAAAGTATTCTGGCATAAATTTAAAAGTTGCCTTCACAATGTCCCCAGCCCTGGGATGGTTAAGCAATTCATTTCCAAGGGTTACAGCAATATCCCCATCTAAAGAGTCCAAAACAGCTTTTAGTTTTTCAATACATAATAAATAGTCCTCATAGGGCATTATTGGTCCAGGTCCTCCATCTACATAACAGTGGAGACAGTTAGTATTGCATCCTGCTATACTTATTTCAAATGTATATTTCATTATTTTTCACCTCTTTAACACAATTTTCATCTTATAAATTATGCCTATAGCCTTACAAGATACTGTCAGATTTGCCTTTGTCCATCCTTATAGGAAGCATTTTCAATAGAATTGTTAAGATAATATAGGTTTTCTTTTACAATTCTAATAATCTTAGTTTTATTTCTGTAGCTTCTAATATGGCTGCTGAGCCTTGGAAATAAAGATAAGACTATAAGAATAATTAGAATTATAATAATCATTTTTTTCATTTCATTTCCCCTTATTTTATTTTTGCTTTCATGTTTCAAACTTACTTAATATATGCATAGAATATATAAGCTTTAAATTTTATAAATAATATTTATTATTAAAATAAGATAATTCTAAATGTATTTAAAGAAGCTGTGATTGTATCCATAAAAATTGTAACAATTAAGACAATAACAAGTAAATAGTCTATTTTAAAAATAAGAGATTGAGTCTTGAACTCCACATAAAAGCCTCCTTTTTATAACAAGATTGCAGAATATAAATTTACTTAAATATAATATGTTAAAAATATTAGTTAATAATTACCTGATAACCCATTCTTGTACAATATTTATTCTATGTATAAATCCAGATTCCTTTATTTACATATTTATTTATTAAGAAATTAAATCACAATATTATTAAAGGGTATAATTTCAATGATTCTTAGGTTATTTACTACACAAAAATAATTCCAATTGATTCATAGGGTGAAAATAAAATAAAAAATTCCTACATCTTCTGTGTAGGAATCTGCGCACCACATATTATATTTGATATTTAAAAACTTATAAGTCCTATATGCTCTAATAAGATCTTGGTTCCCATGGCCATTAGTATTATACCACCCACAAACTCAGCCCTGGATTTATATTTAACTCCAAATACATTGCCAATTTTAACTCCAACAAAGGAATTTATAAAGGTTATTATTCCAATAAATATTACTGCAGGAACAATATGTACCTTTAAAAAAGCTAATGTAATCCCTACAGCTAAAGCATCAATACTTGTAGCAATAGCAAGTATCAGCATAGTTTTAAAACATAGTCCTCTCTCTAAAACCCCATTTCCCGAGACTACTGCAACCTCTTCTACAGCTTCACAGGACTTGTTGCTGGATTCTTTAATCATATTTGCGCCAATAGCTCCTAATAGTATAAAGGCCAGCCAATGGTCATATTTAACAATATTTTCACTGAATTGGGAACCTAAAAAATATCCTATGAGGGGCATGGCTGCTTGAAATATTCCAAAGTATAAGGCTACAATAAGGGCATTTTTAATACTAGCCCTTTTAAAAGACATGCCTTTACATATTGCTACTGCAAAGGCATCCATAGACACACCTAAAGCAACTGCAAAAATCTCAAAAAAATTCATTGTAATTCTCCTTGTCTTTGGCAGGTTAAACTTAACCTTGTTAATTTATAAATTACCTTTTATCATGTCTAATTATATTAGAAATATATTTTCCAGTCAACGAACTTCAACCCTTTTTATCTCTTAACTTATTTAATTCTATGTTGGTATTATAAATTTATTACTAAATATTTCGTATTTCAAACCAATATGGTACTATTAATTTAAAGGTTTATTCTTTTGCATATTTAAATAAATTGACAAAACATAGCAGTTAATATAAACTATTTTTTACCTGGGTATTTTTTGTAAAATTCAAGGAGGTTAGACCATGGCAAATATTAAAGAATTATTTGCTCCAAAGGATTTAACTAAAGGCAAACCATGGAAAAGAATTGTTGAATTTGCAATACCAATGCTAATAGGCAATGTTGCTCAACAGCTTTACAATACTGCTGACTCTATAATTGTAGGCAGATATGTAGGTGATAATGCCCTTGCAGCTGTTGGTAGTGCAGGTCCTGTACTACACCTGTTGCTAGTACTATTTGTTGGAGTAGCTGTAGGTGCCGGTATAATGGTATCCCAATACTTTGGTGCAAGGGATAGGGAAAAGCTTTCCCATACTATTGGTATATGTATATCCCTTACAGCCATTGCTTCTCTAATAATTATGATTATAGGACCTCTTGTTACCCGTCCCCTGTTAAAACTACTCAATACACCAGCAAGTATTATTGATTGGAGTGCAGATTATCTAATAATATTCTTTTTAGGAGCTGCAGGTTTTTCTTATTATAATATATTTGCAGGTATCTTACGTGGTCTTGGCGATTCATTATCCGCTCTTGTATTTTTACTTATTGCCACCGCTTTAAATGTAGTACTTGATATTATATTTGTTACTAGATTTAATATGGGTGTACCTGGTGTTGCCCTTGCAACTATTATAGCCCAGGCAATTTCTGCTGTACTTTCATTTATAAAGCTTATGAAGATGGATGATAGTTTTGATTTAAAGCTAAAGATGTTGAAGCTTAATAAAGATTATGTACTTCAGTTACTAAAGCTTGGATTGCCCTCAGGACTTACCCAGGCAATATTTTCTCTGGCCATGATTATTGTTCAATCTCTAACTAATACCTTTGGTGAAATGGTCATAGCTGCCAACGTCATTCTCATGAGGGTTGATGCATTTGCCATGATGCCAAATTTCACCTTTGGAAGTGCAATGACTACATACACGGGACAAAATATTGGTGCCAGAAAACTAGACAGGGTAGAAGAAGGAACCAAACAGGGTACTATGATTGCAGTAGGTACTGCAGCTGTTATTACCATTATTATTTTAACCTTTGGAAAATACCTCATGTCTATTTTTACGGATACTAAGGAATTAGTTGACTTAAGCATGCATATGATGCGAATATTGGCACTCGGATATGTTGCCATGGCTGTAACCCAATGCTTATCTGGGGTTATGCGTGGTGCAGGAGACACTGTAACTCCTATGTGGATTTCCCTTATTACTACAGTTGGTATCCGCGTACCAGTAGCTTATGGAATTGCATATTTAACAAGAAGTCCAGCCTATCCTACAGGAAGGCCTGAATCAATCTTTATATCCTTGTTGACAGCTTGGACCATGGGTGCTCTTATAACTACATTTTTCTACAGAAGGGGAAAATGGCGTAAAAAGGCCATTATTGATACGCAATAAAGGGATATTTTGGCTTGACTAAGCCAAAATATCCCTTTTGTTATCACTCCAATGCCTTCTTACTTATTTCCCTTATAGCCTCATATATTGATATATAGTAGGTCTTTTTCCTAATGCCTTCTTCACTACTTACGCCTTGAGGCTTTTCTCTGGCACTTTGGGTTGCTACTAAGTCCTATTAATTGGGCCACCTTCTCCTGGAAAGACCCTTTTCTTCAAAAGCTTTCAAAAATCTCTTGTGACCTATTTCATATTGTACTCTTCTGAAATATTCCATATCCATATAGATACTCATAACCCTGGATTCAAAAAGAACCTTTGTTAAAATATTTTCCATATATATGATCTTCCCGTACTTAATTACTTGAAATTGTAACTCTGCATCTACATTATTTAATATAACTAAATCAATATCTTCCCTATTTAAAATAGCCACTAGCTCATCTAAAATATCTAATTTAACAAAACTATCTGCCTTTCCGTCAATGTATACTGCTATATCCAAATCACTATTTTCTGTATTTGTTCCCTTAGCATAGGAGCCAAAAATATATATAAGCTTTATATTATACTCTTTAACAAACCTATCTATGTACCTAGATAGGATTTCCTTAACTTGTAAAATATTCTTTTGCATAATATCAGCCTACTTATCATAATTTTCTTTTATCCAATTATTTATATAGTCCATATATTTTATGAAATCTTCTAGCCTATTTGATAGTATGTCCACTATTATGTCTTCATCTACTTTTACATAATCATGGACCAGTATATTCCTAAAGCCTACCATTTTAGCTAATTCTTTTGCAAAGCTATTTGGAATTACTCCTAATTGTGATAATCCCAATATAGTTTCCCTATAGGTAGAGGGCCTATGGCAATCACTATAGGATATTATAATATTGGCTATGTCAAGAATTATTTCAATGCATATTTGTATCCCTCTTTCTATTCCCCAATATTTAATAATATCCTCTTTTATATTTTCTTTAGTAATGTCATAGGAAACCTGCTTTAAATATATTAAGTTTTGTTCAAGTTCTTTAAACTTTCTATTTATTAAACTTATTATATCCTTAGTCAAAATTAGATCCCCCTTAAAAAGCACTCTTTAGTACTTATATTTTAACATATACTTACTATACTAACTACTATTCCCATTGAAGCAATCTTCTTTCCCCTTCTAGCTTTTTAATGTCTGTAATATCCTGGGTAACTTCCAGTACTCCCTTATATTCTCCCTTTGAATTTCTAAGGGCAAAATATTGAATGAGAAGCTTTCTGCCTTTAAAGTCTATCCAAAAATTTGCAGTGTCCCTGCTACCCTCCCTAAAGGCATCAATAATTTTGTCTACTACATGGACACTTTCTGCAGGATGGCAGTTTCTAACATCACGGCCTATGACAGCTGGAGAACGGGGGAAGGTTCTGTCCTTAGGCTTTGTAAAAAACCTAACCTTGTTGTTTTCATCTACAAAGGTAAGGTCCACTGGCAAGGCATTAAATAAAAGCATTATCTGTTCAAAGCTAAGCTCACCAGTTTCAGTTTTAAATTTCATGCCTTCAAAGCCATGTATTTCTATTTTTTCTCCTTCCTCTATAGGGGGCCTTTCAATAAATGGAAAGCCATACTCTGTACTCTGCCTGTTCATATCCTCCCATTCAGATTCATCCATAAGCTCCATGGCTGCAGGAAATAGTATTAAGTTTTCCTTCTTTACAATACCAAGCATTGCAAAAAAGAGCTTGCCTATTTCCACATTGAATTCCTTTAAGCTAAACTCTTCCTTTTCCAATAAGGCTATGTTGTTCTTTAAAGATTCCCTTGCTTCGTCATGTAAGGACCACATTATTGAAAGACCATTGAATATATCCATCTTTTTCTCCATATAGGGAAAGAGTATGTTTTCCTTTTTAAGATAATGCTCATTAAAATCCTCTAAGGACTTCAATATACTACGTATCTCCTCCCTTTTCTCCTCCACCTTCTTTTCTAAAATAATCTTTCTTATTTTTCCTAGTCTCTCTTCCAATGCAGCATTTTCCTTCATCAATATATCTAAAAAGCTATTTTCCCTTGGTTTCTTCCATTTATAGCTGGCAAGGGATTTATGGAATACATTTATTACCTTATCAAGGATCTTAAGTATTTCCCTTGGTGTATATCCCTCCTCTATCCTTGAAGTAAAAATCTCAAAGCATTCCCTTGGAGTTACTCTCTCTATGTCTTCCTTATACTCTTGATATAGCATTTTGCCATCTTTATTATCTAAAACACCTTGTACATATTCTTTTAATCTTTCAACCTTTTTCTTATCACCCATAAATAATCCTCCATATAATTATTGTCTTCTATTTACTCTACTTCTCTATAATTTTCTTATATGTAGGATATTACCCTATTTAAAGCTTCTTTATCATCATATTGGATTTAAATATTCTACAAATTTCATTGCAGCCGATGATAAGGTTACGCTTTTTAAATAACATACACCAATCTCCCGTTTAGGTATTTCCTCTTCAAGTTTGACTTCATAGAGTATTTTTTTCTCTAAATAATCTTTGGAAAACTCTTTTACAACACAGGATATGCCTAAATTGATTTTAGCAAACTCAAGAAGCAAATCATGGGATCCTAATTCTATTTCCGGTTCAATCTTAACTCCCTTAGACAGTATAAAATTTTCAACATACTGCCTTGAGTTGGAATTGGGCTCTAGTAATATTAGGGGCAGATTTGATAGATCATTAAATGATAGAGGTTCGCTTATAATATGTTTGTATTTTTCTCCACATACAAAAATATCCTGGATATTTTTCAGCTTCTTGACACTTAAGTCTGAATCATCGACAGGCAAATTGCATATTCCAATGTCTACTTCACCAGATTTTAACAAATCACATATTTCCAAAGTAGTCCTATTTATTATTTTTAACTTAATATTTGGATGTTCATTGTGGAATTTTTCCAGATATGGAAGTAGATAATAGCGGGATATAGTGTCTCCAACACCTATTCTCAATACTCCTACCATAAGCTTTTTTGATTCCAACAGTTTAGTCACACCTACATCAATTAGATTTATTGCAGAGCTGGCATATTCAAATAGTATATGGCCTTCATTTGTAAGAACTACTCCTCTGGGAGTACGGGTAAAAAGTCTGGTTCCTAATTCCTTTTCCAATTGATGGATTGATTGGCTTACAGCAGGTTGGGTTATATAAAGATTTTTGGCTGCTTTGGAAAAGCTCTTCCATTTAGCTACTTCCACAAATATTCTATAGATATCTAATTTAACAGACATATAAGCACTCCTTATATCATATATTAATACTATTTATTTTACTTATACCAAATATTAATGTATATTACAAGTATAAGGATGTAAAATATTTCCCAAACTAATTAAAAGGAGAGATTTAATATGGAAAGAATGGTAGGTACTGTTACCCGAGGCCTACGCGCACCAATTGTAATGAAAGGGGACAATATAGTTCAAATAGTTGTAGATACTGTTTTAAAAGCTTCTGAAGTAGAAGGTTTTCCTATAAGGGATAGGGACATAGTTGCTATAACTGAATCACTAGTTGCTCGTGCTCAGGGAAATTATGCTGATATTGATGCAATTGCTATAGATATTAAATCTAAGTTTAATACTGATACTTTAGGAGTTGTATTTCCTATTTTAAGCCGAAATCGTTTTGCTATAATACTAAAAGGAATTGCAAAGGGTACAAATAAAATTGTACTCATGCTCCAATATCCTTCTGATGAAGTAGGTAACCAATTGGTAACCATAGATGAGTTGGATGAAAAGGGCATCAATCCCTGGACTGATGTATTAACAGAAAAAGAGTTTAGGGATCTTTTTGGAGAGCAAAAACATCCCTTTACTGGTATAGATTATGTTGAGTATTACAGATCCATAGTTGAAGAACAGGGAGTAGAATGTGAAATAATATTTTCAAATAACCCAAAAACCATACTTTCTTACACTAAAAATGTACTTGTTTGTGATATCCATAACAGAAAGAGGACAAAGAGAATCATTAAAAATAATGGTGGAGAAAAGGTATATGGCCTAGATGATATATTGACAGAACCTATTAATGACAACGGATATAATGAAATCTATGGATTACTGGGTTCAAATAAGGCAACAGAAACTACCCTAAAATTATTTCCAAGGGACTGCCAAGTAATAGTAGATGAAATCCAGGCAATATTGAAGGAAAAAACAGGTAAAACTGTTGAAGTAATGGTATATGGTGATGGTGCTTTTAAGGATCCAGTATGTAAAATTTGGGAGCTGGCAGATCCGGTTGTATCCCCTGCCTATACTAAAGGCCTTGAAGGAACCCCAAATGAAATAAAGTTAAAGTTTATTGCTGACAATGTATTTACTGACTTAAGAGGGGAAGAGCTGCAAAAAGCAATTGCAGACTATATTAAAAATAAGGAAAAGGACCTGGTTGGAAAAATGGAGTCAGAAGGAACTACCCCAAGAAGGCTTACAGACTTAATTGGCTCCCTTTGTGACTTAACTTCCGGTAGTGGAGATAAGGGTACTCCAATTGTATATGTACAAGGTTATTTTGATAATTATATAGAATAATGATAAAAAGCCACTAGCTCAATAAAGCCAGTGGCTTTTTAAATATTAGGATATAAACTGTTTTGTACCCTTTTCTTCCAATCCATATCTTTCTATTGCACTTTCCAAGATCTTGCCTATAAATTGTCCCTTAGTGAAGCCTTGAGCTTTTGCAGCATATCCCATATAACCATGATGGATTTTCATGTTTCCATCTTCGTCCCTGCTTGAGTCCATAGTAAGGCCTGCATAAGTATTTAATTCCAAGAAATAGGGTACTCCATCTTTTCCTAAAATCATGTCTATTCTTCCATAATCCTTTGCATTTAATGCCTTATATATTTTAAGGGCTGTATCCTTAACCAGTTCTTCCTCTTCAGCACTTAATCTTGCTGGACAATGTATTATTTCCAAATCATACATCTTGTGTTCAAAGGTATTAGTCTTTGCTGAATTATATTCTATTTCTACAACAGGAAGAACCATTGGATTTTCATATCCTATAATACCAACAGTAATTTCCCTTCCTTCTATATACTCTTCAATTAAAGCTTCCTGTCCTATTTTTGCCGTTATCTTCCTTACAACCTTTGGCAGGTCCTCATACCTATAAACTATGTTTTCCTCCGTTATTCCAGCACTTCCCCTTCCCTTTACCGGCTTTACAAATAGAGGATATTTTAAGTTAATAGGTGGAATATTATCCGGGTCATTGGCTACTACAAATTTTGCTGTAGGTAGCTTGTTGTAAGCTACAATTTCCTTTCTTTTTGCCTTATCCATGGCCACAAGGTCTAGACCAGATCCAACATAGGGTATACCAAAGGTTTCTAGGAAAACCACCTCCTTAAGGCTAGACGCATTGAACACAATATCAACCTTTTCTTTTCTAATGGTCCTATAAGTCTCTCTAGGATCTTTTTTCCACTCTATTAGGCAAGCATCATAACCTGCTTCCTGCAAGGCTGTATAATGATGGTAGGCCTCTTCATAGGCATCATCATATACCTTGTCAGGTGTTAATCTCATTTGCTGTTCAACATTCCTGTATTTCCTCCAAAGCACACCTACCTTCATATTATACCCCCTTTGATATGTTATTTTTTTAACATTCACTATAAGTGCTTTGAAACCCTGTATTTGTTTTATTCAGTTTTCCTATATATTTGGGCTCAAGACTAGACTCAAGGATTTGACTTGAGAAAAAGTTAAATGTAAGATATGTTAGAAGAAAATACACGGGTACAATTTATATTATATCACATTAGAAAAATATGTAAAGTCCCTGTGAACTACTCAGCAATTGAATTACCCAGGATTGCCGCTATATTTTCAAATTCATAAATGTGGGAATATGGGAAGTTTTTGAATATAATAAAATTTCATTTATACTCCTATCATAGAAATAAAAGCTTTCATTACAAAATACAATACATTCATCAATATTATGGCTTTTTAAAATATATACATTATCATAAATTTTTTCATAGGTTCCTTCATCCAATAGCTGAAACTGCTTATATCTATAAAATTTTCCTTCCATGAAAACAAAGTATTCTGGATCATGGATATGCTGATTTTCTAATATGTAAGTACCATTTATATTTTTGATTGTTAATATTTTATCTAATTCTCCTTTAAGTTTAAAATTATAATAGAATGATATTAATAACAGAATAATAAGTATAACAGGCATTTTATTTTTGGATATAAAGTCCTTCATATAAAATCCTCCCATAAATAAAAATTTGAATTGTTATAATTAAAGAAGCAATTTATACAAATACTTCCTAATTATGATTATACCTTATTGCAAATTATATGGATACAGGTTTGTAATACTAAAAAATAGGAGGTTAACCTAAAAGTTAACCTCCTATTTTTTTATAATATATATTTGCTTTTTCTTCTCTTCCTTCTCCTTCTTACAGTCCTTATGATGAAGACAATTGTCACAATTAAAACTAATATTATACCGTAAAGCATAAGGGCAATTTTATTTGGGTTCTTTAACAGGCTTATTATATTCTTGCTATTGTCTACTACCTTTCTTCCCTGGGGCTCTGAATAATAATCTGGAACCTGGGGGACCCCATCTACTTTATCAAAGGATTTAAGATAATAGGCCAGTGCCCACCATTCCTTAACTTCATGACCATCTGCCATTATTACATGATCATCAAAGTTTTCTATAGGATTTCCATCCTTATCCTTTGGCACAATGGACATTAGCCCAAAGGACTTATCTCCTACAATTGAAAGCATCTGGGCTGAATATAGGCCGGCAACAACCCTATATAGCTTATCATCCTCTATTTCCTCCCTTGCCCCATCTTCTCCTACCAGATATACATCTATTACCTTGTTGAATATAAGCCTATTAGGATTAAAGGTAAAGTTTAAGCCGGATATATATAATTGGGCCACATCCATAATAGGTGCTATAGAAGCATCTACTTCTGCCACCGTCTTTAGTTCCTTCCCTGTTAAATATACAGAAATTAATGGATAGCCAGATACCTTGTCAGGTCCCACCCCTAAGCTACTTACATTAAAAACATCAGAAACTGTAATGTATCCCTTTACAAAGGAAGCCCTAATAGTTCCCTTTGGAACTACTGCTGCCCTAATAGGTTCATAGTCCTCGCCTTCTATGGCCCTAACTGTATATATAAAAGAATCGCTAATTAAATTTCCTAAAGTATTTTCACCATGAATTTTGCCTAATTGGGAATGGGGTGGAAAATTAAAGGGTGAGTAGGCCAGCACTTCATCAAAGGCCATATTAAATCTATCTAAATACCTATCCTGCACCAATTCCTTAAAATAGTCTACATATTGGCCTATTTCTTCATCTTCAGGCAAAGTATCATCAATAGGCACCAGTTCATACCTGTTTAAGCTCCACCTTCCATCACTGCCTTTAGAAACTCCCATTACTCCTAAGTGCATTCCCCTGCTGCCAGCAGAACCTATTATTGTATTCCCAACTATAATTGCTTCTTCAAGAACTGTATGGGTGTGGCCACTTATAATAATGTCTATTTCAGGCACCTCTTCAGCCAGTATTTCATCTTCTGATTCTTTTTTATTTTCACTGGTACCAGAATGGGATAGGCATATTATAAGCTCTGCCCCTTCTTCTTTTAATTGTTGAACCACCTTTTTGGCACTTTCAATTTGGTCTGTAAATTCTACCAGGGCCGTGGGAGCAAAAGCATCTGCCTCTTTCCCCATAAGACCAAATATGCCTATTTTAACACCTTTTCTTTCAATAAGTATATATTCCTTAACTCCATAGTATTCCATGGCATCCTTTAATTTTTTCACTTCTTCGTCCATTTGCCCATTTTCATCTACAGGAAAGTCCACATTGGAGGCTACAATTTCAGGCAATGGGTCACTACTATTTTTGGCACTTACCAAGCTGTCTGCCAAACCTTCTGTTCTAAAGTCAAACTCATGGTTTCCAAAGGTTGTAGCATCATAGCCCATTATTCCCAGCATTCTTAAGGCTGGTGACTCGGTAGTAAATATGGTTTGAAATAGAGTACCCATTGAAAAGTCTCCTGCATCTAAAAGCAATAGGTCAGAATCCTTTTCTCTCTCCCTTTTAATAGCTGAGTAAAGCCTTTTATATCCCCCTAAATTCTTAGTTACCCCATCTTCAAATAAATCAAAGGGCATAAGATTATCATGTAAATCATGGGTAAAAAGGATTGTTATTTCCTCTGCTGCTGAATGGGATGGAAAAGTTAAAATAATAAATAAAATAAAAAATAGAATAATAAACCTATTTATCCTTTTCATAATAACCCTCCAGCCAAATTTAATAATTTTCTAAAAACCATTGTATTAATTTGGAGCCTATACTAAAGGATTTTTTGTATATTTTTAAAACTTCCTCCCTGGAAAACCAAGCTGCATGGGAAATTTCTACTCCATCAGGGTTTAATTCCCCTTCCTGGTATTCTGCAGTAAAGCCTACCATCATGGAATTAGGAAAGGGCCAAGGCTGGGAACCAAAATATCTTATATTTTTAACCTTAATACCTGTTTCTTCGTATACCTCCCTTTTTACGCAGTCCTCAAAGGTTTCTCCATATTCAACAAAGCCAGCCACTAGACCATATTTTCTATTGGGAAATAGCTTGTTATGTACCATTAAAAGCTTATCATCCTTTATAACTGCCACAATTATGGCAGGAGATGTTCTAGGCCAGGTAGTGTTGCCACATTTTGTGCAAACCAAGGCCCTTTCATTATAGCTATCCTTTATATAGTTTTCAGAACCGCATATGCCACAGTGCTTATTTAGCTTTAACCAGTTGAGAAGTAGATTTCCCTTAGTAGCTATAGTATATAAAAACTCATCCTGGCTGTTTCCAAGGGTCATTAAATCCACATATTCTACTTCAGCCTTCTGAAGCTCATCATCAGTTTCCCCACACATTAAATTAACCCCTTCATATTCTCCTATGCATTGAATGTTAAATATGTTTATATTATAATCCCTGATGTCCTTTAATGTAGGTAGAATATACTCCCCACACCTGTTTAATACCATTAGTTTGTTGTCTTTAAATAGGGCCCATATATCCTTATTGCATTCCTTATGCAGTTTTTTTGGTGAAGGCTTAATAATTATATAATCCTTAACTAAGGAGCCTCCCATTCAATCACCCCCTATTTATTTTTGTTCTTCCATCTCCTCCATAAAACATTTTCTGCATAAAGGTTCATATTCCTCAGCAGCACCTATTACAATCCTTTCCTGTGCCTTCGTTTTTCTATGGCTTACCCAAGCATCATTTCCACATTTTACACATACTGCATGATGCTTGTACAAATAGTCAGCAAGAGGCATCAGCTCCTTTACTATTTCAAAGGGTGTACCAGTAAAGTCCATATCAAGCCCTGCCACTACTACAGTAATATCATCCTTTAAAAGTTTATTTATGCCCCATATGATATTTTCTATTGAGCCTTGAAGAAATTGCACTTCATCTATTCCTATTACCTCTGGTTTTAATTCATCAACATAATCCAATAGCTCATCTATATCTTTTACCAATAAGCAATCCATAGAAGTTAAATCATGGGTTACAATTTCATTTTTTCTATACCTGTTATCTATACTGGGTTTAAATGCAATAGTTTTATACCCTGCTATTTTAAACCTCTTTATATCCTTCTCTAAACTTGATGTCTTTCCTGAAAACATTGATCCTGTGTGTACTATTAATTTTCCTTTATACTGATGCAACTTATATTCCTCCTTTACAATTACTTTTATTATTATACCATTATTTTTATGAATTTAGTTTTAAAACTTATTAACTAATCACATTAATTGATTTTTTGAATATTATAAAGTATGACACGAATTGTCCGTAAAAGGGGAGAGGCCTATGAGTAAAAGTCCGGTATTAGAAGTTAAAAATATTAGTATGATATATCATACCCTAAATGGAGAGGTAAAAGCTATAGAAAATATAGATTTTGAAGTATATGAAGGAGAAATAATTGGCATTGTAGGTCCTAGTGGGTGTGGTAAATCAACTTTGCTCTCAATTATATCTGGATTAATAAAGCCTTCATCAGGTCAAGTAATTGTGAAGGGGAAGAGGATAACTAAACCATCAAAAAATATAGGATATATGTTTCAAAGGGACCAATTATTTGAATGGAGAACTATACTTCAAAATGTACTATTAGGTTTAGAAATACAAAATAAGGTGGATAAAAAAGCAGTAGAAAAAGCGGAAAGGCTTCTTGATACCTATGGGCTAGGAGAATTTAAAGCCTCCTATCCCAGGCAGCTATCAGGAGGTATGAGACAAAGGGCAGCCCTAATAAGGACCCTTATGGTTGAGCCTGAACTACTACTTTTAGATGAGCCCTTTTCTGCCCTGGATTACCAAACCAGGTTGGCCATATCTGATGAAATTGGACTAATTCTAAAAAAGGAAAATATAACTACTTTAATGGTAACCCACGATATAGCTGAAGCTATTTCCATTTCAGATAGGGTAATTATACTGAGCAACAGACCTGCTACCATAAAGGAAATTATTGATATAAAGCTAACCTGTCCAGAAAACAGATGGAGCCCGATTAACTGTAGAGAAGCTCCAGAATTCAGACATTATTTTAATCGTATATGGAAGGAGCTTGATATACATGTATAACAAGGTTTCAAGAGAACACATAAACTATTTAAACAAATTAAGAAGAAGAAAAAAAATAATTTTAATTACACAGGTTGCCATATTTGTAGTTGGGTTAATTTTATGGGAGCTGGCAGCCCAATTATCCTTGATAGATACCTTTCTTACCAGTAGTCCTTCTCAAATATGGAGTACATTTTTAAGGTTAGCCAGGGAAGGAAACCTGTTTTACCATGTAGGCATTTCAGTTTTTGAAAATGTTGTAGGATTTACAGCAGGCACCTTGCTGGGAGTCATAATTGCCATAGGTCTTTGGTGGTCAGATTTTGCAGCAAAGGTAGCAGAGCCTTATTTAGTAGTATTAAACAGCCTTCCTAAAACAGCCTTGGCTCCTATCGTTATAATATGGATAGGAACAGGTTATGACGGGATTATAGTTACTGCCATTACCGTTTCCATTGTTATCACCATCATGAATATGTATAATAGCTTCATATCTGTAGATGAAGACAAGATAAAGCTCCTTAAAACCTTTGGAGCAAGCAAATACCAGATATTTAAGAAGGTTGTATTTCCTCACTCTATTCCCGACATGATAAGTACCTTAAAGGTAAACATTGGCCTATCCTGGGTAGGAGTCATAGTAGGGGAATTCCTGGTATCCAGGGCAGGCATTGGATGGTTGTTGGTCTATGGCAGCCAGGTCTTCCAATTTGACCTGATTATGATGGGAATATTTATATTAGCCATAATTTCAGTAGCCATGTACAAAATTGTCTCTATAATTGAAAATAAATTCACAAAATGGAATCAATAAAACCGCCAAGTCTGGCGGTTTTA
>Ga0209537_1001889_pt1 | contig 22286 bp, 13 predicted proteins | sample BioPla4DNA1_FD_187698 | JGI IMG/M metagenome (GOLD analysis project Ga0209537, IMG submission 187698) | Biogas fermentation microbial communities from Germany - Plant 4 DNA1 (SPAdes) (version 2) | ecosystem: Engineered > Bioreactor > Anaerobic > Digestate | place: Bielefeld, North... | reverse complement strand
CAAAATGAACTCGCTTTCGCTCGCCCTTGATTTCTGCAAATACTTTTATTAATACTAAGCTACATGCTCTACATTTACCATTCGGAGTTAATTTAGATGAATTTTGCGAACTTATATTGACACTAACGCCTATCTCTTATCTTTATAATTTTTTATTTGCTTTTTATAAGATATAACTCAAATTTGTGATATTTTGAGTTTTTATCCTATTTTGCAAATAAAAAATCCCATACTTTTTATGGGATTACTATTTTACAAAAATTCAGTTATAAAACCTGTTCTCTTTATGTCCATTCCATTTAAACACATAGTCATTCACCTCTACACCTAGTTCCATCGAAATCACAGGGCATTTAGCTTTTAAAAGAAAGTATATCTCCCTTTTTTGTTCTGAAAGAGATTCATAATTCCCCTGCCCTTTGCTGATGACTATGTCTGCACTATTGAATATATTCAAAAACTCATCGCTGCATTCATCCAGCAATAAACCTGCTGTATTGCAGCCTGTAGAAATAATTCTTGTACAGCAGTCAAGCCCTGATAATCGGGCATCTTCAATAGTTGCATCATTTATAATAGGTTCACTTCTTACCGCATAAGTAATGTCAAGATGTAAAAGATCTTCAATCAATACTCGGTCAAATACTGTTTCTCCTGCATTATCACCAATAATCAAAAGGCTCTCTGCTGATTTTAAATCACTCTTTAGTCTTTCTATATCGCAAATTGCAAATTTCTTTTTAAGTTCCTCCATAACACGTTTTTCAATATTTACGTCATGATAGACTGCATAATCTATTATATTTCCGGTAGCCGCTATTTTTAGAGTCCAGTAAAGCCGATCCTCCTTTTTAGATAAAAATTGTTTAAGTAGAGGATAAATAGCCTGAGCATCTGAAATATTTTTTCTTTTAATTTCTTTATACGGATCTAAATTGCCTGTATATTTTTTTACTATATTGTGTATATTTCTTACAATTTCCGGTGAACACTTAAATTTATCGTAGTCTGAAATAAGTTTTATAGTTTCTTTCATAATTTCTGCCTGTATATCTTGTATTATCAGTTCCTAATCTGGCCGCCTTAAGAGCCTGCCTAAGATAACAAGGTAAACAATCAAGGGATATCTTCATCTCTCTACCCCCTAGCACAATTTAAATTATAAAAATATTAAAAATTTACTTGTACATTCTATGGTAATTTTAGGCATATGTCAATAATACAAAACACAATATTTAAATGCCCAGGGAATATGCCATATTCAAATTTCTATTCAATCTGCCCTAAAAAATAATTTTCAATGAATTCCCAATAGTCGCTGCTGTTCTCACAAGTATCAATCATTCTTTTTAGAATTTTATATTCTCTATTGTCTTTTTCATAACATTTTTGCAAAACAGAATTTACATATTTTTTTACATTTAGTTTATCTGGTACATTTACTTTTATTTTAATATTATCTAAGTTTCCTCCTACAACCTCATAATTTCCAATCTCCAGCAATTCTAACATATAAGCCATAATCATTCTCACTTTAGTTCCCTGTGTACTAGATAAGAATTCAGGCAATAAGTATTCCTCATATTTCTGAGAATGATTGAACAATTTTGCAAAAAGATCTTTATATGACTTTACAAAAATATCCGTTATTTGCTGTTTCTTAATATAAACTATATTATTTTCGACATCATCTGTCTCATCGTTTTGAATATTCATTTTAGTGAAAAATAGCTCATATGAACTACTATCAGCTTTATCTGAAGTAAACAGCACAGTTAGCAGATATAATATTTTTTGAACTTTATCATTATCTCGCCCTGCAACAATCTTATTTTTAACTTTTTTCTCTATCTGTTCCAAGCTTGAAAATGTACCCAATTCATTATAGATATCTTTAACTAAATCAAGATAACTACAAAACTTATTATATGCCTTATTATATTGATAATTTAATTTTATGGATAATAAAAATCTGGGGCTGATTCTTATATCATCTGATAATTTTTCGTTAAAGAAATTAAACTTTATCTTTCCATATTTTTCTTCTCCAACTTCTTCTTCATAATATCTCTTTAGATTAAACTCAATTATCGTACCATAATATTCTTCTTTTACTACATTAGCATATTTTTCGTACTTCTCTTTATATTCTCTTCTCTTAATATCTTCTTTATCTATAAAGGCATAATAAGTAGACTTTTCTTCACCTGGATATACTCTTATTATTGGAAATTTAAATTTATTATAAAAATCTTTTTCTATAAAAAACAAAGCTTGTTTAATTTTATTACTTAGGTTAATACTATCAGCCTTTAAATCAATAAATTTAAATTCATCTAAAGAAATAAGCAGAGTATTTTTTCTATTTTCTTTATATTTTTGATATATCTTTTGGACTATTTGCCTTAATTGCCACGTTCTAAATCTTGATAAAGTTTTGAGTATTTTCCAAAAACTAAAATCTTTCTCGTTAAAATCACAGACTGCTTTTCCTATCATTTCTTTTTGCCTTGCTGCTCTTCCAATTTCTTGGACAAAATCGGCTACATTTCCTGGAATAGCAAAATGATAAATTTCTTTTATATCTTTTATATCTATTCCCATACCAAAAGCCTTTGTTGCTATAACACATTTTATTTTTCCTGTCTTAAATTGATTAATTATTCTCTTAGCTTCCTGTCCTATCGTTTCCCCAGTAAAAACTTCAGTTTTTTGTTTCAAATCATCATCTAATAAATTATATAAATCATAGCTAATAGTTTTGAAAGGCGAATATACAAGCAGCTTTATATCTTTATCTATACATTCTTTAATTACCTCGATCGTTTTCCGTTTCTTAAATTCTCTATATGAACCATCATAATTTTCAATTCTATTTATTTGGATTTCTATATTATTTCTTTTTACATCAGTCATATATACAGAAGTGTCATCTGACAATCTTAAATCTTTACTAATTTCATTAACTGTATCATTAGCTCCTCCATATACTGCAGTAGCTGTTAAAGCTAATATAGGAAAATTGGAATTTGTTTTTCTATATCTGTATATATAATTACCTAAATAGCCATAATCTGCTCTAAAATCCCTTCCCCAACTTGTTACGCAATGAGCTTCATCTACTACAAGAAGTCCGATTCTTCTATTTTTGCCTATTAATTGGCTTATATCATAAATTCTCTGTAAAAATTCAGGAGAAACAAAAATAAGAGAATATATTCCCCTCTTGATTCCTTCTAATCTCTGCTGCCTCTCTAAATATGAAATATCAGAATTAATATATGTAGCATGTCTCAATTTTAATTTATGCATCTGCTTATACTGATCTTCCATCAACGCTCTTAATGGAGATACTACTATAGTTACTAACCCTTCTTCATGCAGTATTATAGATGGCAACTGATAAAGCAGTGATTTTCCTGCACCTGTAGAAGCTATAAAGAATATATCATGAAAAATCTCACCTTTACATGCTCTTTTATACTGTTCTAAAATTTCCAAAATTATATCTTCCTGAGAAATTTTTATGAGTTCTTTTGCATTATCTCCCTTTAAATTATAAGCATTATATATTTTAAAATCTGATTTCCAGTACTTTTTCATTAATTCATTAATTTTAGATTTGTAGGGACTAGAGCTATACTGCTTTTCAGTAATAATAGATATATATTTTATTTTTATGTTATTGGAAATAAGATAAGCCGTTAAATCTTCTATCAAAATATCCAGCCCATCTAAAATAAAATACACAAATTCATCTTCGGAAATATCATTAAAAGCATCTTTATAATTGCACAAATTGTATTTTGCATCTAAATCCAAGAAACCAAAAGTAAAATTAATTATTTTACCCTTTAAATTTTTTAATTCATCTGCCTTGTAATACTCATAAGCTTTTTCTTCTTTATAATCCAATACTGGATATTCATCTATGAAATCTAATTCTGTCTTTATATCTCTATATATTCTACATAATCTAACTTCATTATCTATTTTTACTGGATGTATATCGTAATATTTAAATAAATAGTCTATTTCTTCATCATCATAATTATTAATATCATTCCTTTTTCTATATATATCCTCTATATACTCTTTATTTATTTCAATATCATTTAATACATTAAATGGATTAGAGATCATAATAATTTTTTTATTCTTAATTAAATCAGTATATCCAATCAAATTTATCATAAGTTCATATGGTATAGCCACTTTTTTTCCAGAATTAAGTTCTATAATAATTTTTACTGCCTGATTTTTATAAAAATCATCCATATCTTTATATGTAGAAAATTCCATAATTTCTGCCTTATATATATGTTCTGGAATATTTTTATATAAATATTTTAATTCTCCCATGCAATAATTCTTAAATACATATAAATCATATTTAGCTTCATTTAATAACTTTAAAACAGAATTATTAAATTCACTTATTATATTAGACATAATATCCTCCTCCTAAAAATAGTCTTTTAATTTTCTTAACCTAGAGGGATGCCTAAGTTTCCTTAAAGCTTTAGCTTCTATCTGTCTTATTCTCTCTCTAGTAACTCTGTAGCTTTGACCAATTTTTTCAAGGGTTTTAGGTTCTCCATCATCAAATCCAAACCTTTTTCTAATAATACCTTCTTCTCTAGGTGTTAAGGTTGATAACGTCTCATTTATTATTTCTTTTAGTTCTCTTTTAATTATTATATCTTCTAAAGACTTATCCTCTTCTGAGTTTATAAGTTCAATTAATTCAGTCTCTTCTTCTTCTCCAACTAAAGTATAAAGAGATACAGTTTTTAAAAATGTATTTTGTATTTTCTTGAGTTTATAATAAATTTCCTTTTTTATTCCAGCAATTTCGCATATCTTTTCTACATCTACATCCAGTTCCATCCTCTTATATTTATCTTCCAATCTATTTAATTTTTGAATTGTTTCCTGTAAATGTACAGGAATCCTAATAATATTCCCCTTATCCTGTATAGCTCTCCTGATTTTTTGTTTTATCCAATAAACAACATATGTAGAAAATTTATTATCCCTATTTATATCATAATTTTCAATGGCATCTATCATTCCCAAAACGCCTTCATTTACTAAATCCTTGTATTCTAAGGAACTTTTTCGAGAATATACATAAGCATATTTTGCAATCAATTTTAAGTTATTTACTATAATTTTATTTCTAATATTTATGTCCTTTGTTTTTTTATACTCCTTGATAAGCTGAATATTATTTAAATTATATCTATCATTTTTAAAACCACTGTTTTTTATCTCACCATAATTTAAATATTCATTTTCATATTCAATGGATATAACTTCATTTACATTTATTATCTTCTTTTTAAACTCATCTTCTAAAATTTTTATAACATTTTTAAAAGTTTCAATCGGTGGCGGCTTACCTAATATACTCTCTAAGTCGTCATATACCATAAACGCATCTATAAAGCTATCATTCTTTTCACATTTTTCTACTAACTCTTTAACATTCAATATAATACCCCCAAACCTTAACAGGAAAATAAAATTATTATGGTGAACAATTATGCTAAATTAGCTGTTATCGTCACTTTACCGCCAAAATTATTTAAAGAAAACAAATCTGAATTATATAGCAATTCATGGGATATAGTATATTTAAAAGGAAACATCTGTGATATTCTTGATAATTCTGTTATTTCATAATAAGACTTATCTTCCATATTAATAATTGTAAGAGCAATCAAATATTTTAAATCTCTATCTTTAATTTCATAAGTCTCAATTTCATATTCTCCTGGTTTTATGTTTTTAATCGTTCCCATATACTTCAGGGTCTGTAGTATTTTTTCAGCCGAATAAAGCAAAGTAGATCTTTCGCCCCAAATATCAAAAAGGTTTTGTTTAAGCCAAGCTGCTGTAAACGTTCCTTGGATATCTGCTATTTTACCAATTAAAGCACATGTATCTGAAAAAATAGGATATGTCAGCAGAATCATACACCAGTGAATTACTAATTTATTTGAATTTTCCCTACGAAATATATCTAACGCCAACTTTCTAATTTTTTGCAATTTATCTGGAGTTTTCACCCATATTTTCATAAGTATTCCTCTAGTTTTGCAAAGATTTGTAGGACTTTTTATCTCAAATGATAGATATTTATCTAGTTCTTCCTTAATTTCATACTCCGTTTTCCCTTCCAATACTAATTCCACCGTTTTATTTAACCACTCTAATTTTAGTGGTCTTGAAAGACCTATCATTCTAGCCATAATACACCGCCTTTACTTTTATAAATGGAACAATAACTTCATCAATAGAAATACCCCCATGGGTCATAACCATGGAATTTTTAACATCAAATGATGTCCCAGTATTGCAAATTAAGTACTGATACTGTTTATCCAAATAATAGCCTGGATACTCTATTAAATTATATTTTTGAATAAGTTCTCTACTTTCTGCAAAGTCCTTTAAAATAATCATCCTTTTTGACTTGGTTTCTACTTCTACTCCTATACCCTTTACAATACCCATACCTTTACAAAGCGTATTACCATGATCTGAAACTAGATAAATATTAAATCCTTCTTTATATAATTTCATAATAAGTTTTTGCAGCTTGCCGGATTGAGCAAAAAAATTAACATCATTATACATACCAATTCGCCCCTGTTGCTGACCATGTACTAGGGAATCTATATCATTTAAAATAATGCTCAAACATTTGATACCAGGTCCTATATCAATGTCATACCCTTTTGCATAGCATATTTGTTTATCTAGATATCCCAGGGATTTTGCTTTAGCTTTAAACTCCCTTTCTTCCCTGCTTAAATCAAAGGGTTTATCAAGTTCTACAGGGAATTTTCCAGAAAGCAAACTCTGTCTTGAAATAGCCGTAGTTGTTGGAATCAATGCATAAATATAATCTTCCTCATATTCAATACCTTCAAATTTTGAAGATATAATATTAAAATCAAGTATAGACATACAATCCAGAATTATCAATGCTATTTTTTCATTCTTTGTAATAAAATCCATAACCCGACTAACTATTATAGGAGACTTACTGTCCACAATACCTGAAATAAATTTATATTCTTCTAAAATAAACTGCTTAAATTTTTCATCTATAAATGAAAAATCAACTGTAGCACCACTTTTTGCAGCAATATACTCCCCTTTTCCCTTTTTCGCAGCTATATGCTTCCATTCATTATAAGTAAGTTTATCTTTAAATGTTAATTCTTTTAATTCATTTTGTAAATCCTTGAGATAATCTTCTACATTCTCCTTCTCATATAACCTTTCCATAATATATGAATTAGTATTAGCAGTATTTTCATAAGAATATAAACTTTTATTATAGACATTGTGCAGCAAAGGAAGTTCTATATTTCTGTCTTTATTAATTATATCTTTATCTAAATTAGGGAAAAGTTCATTCCAGCTAATATTAGCATTATAAAAGCTTTTTAAAATATCATATGGTACATATTGCTCCTTATTATCAACTATCACTGCAAATTTTTCTTTACTGGGTTTAATACTGCTTTCGTAAATATATCTAAATTCTACTGAATCCTTATAATATATAATATTAAATCCTGCTTCTTTCAGCAAATCGGTATAACTATACATGGATTCAATATTATCAAAATCAAAAACAATTATTCTACTTTCATAATTTGCCCCTAGAATTTGCAGCATATATTGAGCAAACATTTCATTCCTCCAAATACGTCAAGAATATTGGTTTAAATTCCGGGCACATTACCTTGCCAGCCTTATACTCTTTTTCAACTTTACTCTTTTCATCCAACAGGCTGTTAAGCTTATGAGTTCTAATATTTTCTATTCCTATATTCTTTGCCGCTTCAATTCTAAGTTCTAAAGCATATAAATATTTTCGATACATTTCTTCATTTTTCTTTTCAAAATCAGCTTTCATCTTCAAAAATGTATCATAAGCAAATTCTTTTGAAATATCGTAAATTCGATTAAAGGTTTCTTTTTCTATTTCAATTATTTTTTCCACTTTTATTTTTGATGAATTATTCAATATTTCATCAAAAATCTTTTTACCTGCAAGGGGTCTAAGAATAAAATTTTGATTTATAAATATTGGAATAATCCTTTGAGCTTGTAAGTTATCATCTAAAGATATTTTCCACAATCCAAAATATCCTCTTTCATTCGGAAAATCTTCTATATCAATAACTAGTACTCCCTCATTTCTATTAAATTCAATATCTTTATTTAAATGTTTAATAACTTGAGGGTGATTAATGTTTAAATCAGTTAATGAAGGTAAAGGATTCCCTTTATAAATTTCATAATACGCAACCATATCTCTTAAGGCATTTTGTAGATCAAAATTCGGACCAGTACCAATCAATGTAGTCAAATCTTTATCTTCCCGGATGATTTCTTTAAAATTTTTAGCATTTCTTAACTGTATCTTAAGTTCATCTTCAATAGGTTTGATATAAAATTCTATATTTTTAGGGTTTTTAATAGAGTTTATATACGCATCTGTAAAATTCAGCTCAGAAAATTCACTATCTAAAATATCAGAATACTTATCCACTCCAATTTCCTTTAGTATCACAGATAGCTTATCTTCAATTACATCCTTAACCCGTTTTTCAACAGTTTCTGAGAGAATAAAATTATATATTAAAACATCCCTTTGCTGACCAATTCGATCAACACGGCCGATTCTCTGTTCTATTTTCATCGGATTCCACGGAAGATCATAATTTATAACCACATTGCAAAACTGAAGATTTAAACCTTCTCCTCCAGCATCTGTAGATATCAGAACATTAGTCTTTGTTTTAAATTCCTCTAAAACAGCATTTCTTTCACTTATGCTCATAGAACCATTTAATAAAGATGTTGAATATCCTCGACTCTCCAATAAATCCCTTAAATAATTTTGAGTAGCAACAAATTCAGTAAATACTATTACTTTTTGCCTCTTATTTTCAGCAAATAAATTATCAATAATCTCCATAAAAGGTTCAACTTTTGCATCTAAATACTGAAATTCTGCCTGTTTAGCTACTGATACGATTTTTAAAAGCTCTTTTATTTCTTCTTTTATATTCAAAGAAAATGCTCTAACCGCATCTTCGAAATTTTCTTCAGGTTCCATATCTGCAAATTCTTCTTCAGCTACATTATTAATTGTAAAATCTTGTTCTTCTAAAACCTTAATTCGCCTTTCTAAACTCTCTCGTATAGCTCTGGTACTGCTAGTTACCAGCCTTTGCATCATAATAAGCAGAAAAACATACCACATATTTTTTCCTCTGGCACGCATTGCTTTATTGTAGCCTTTAGATACATAATTGGATGTAAGTTTATAAAGCTTCCTCTGAAGGGTATGTCTTTCATCCCATTTAACTTCAACAACTTTAGTAATTCTATTTTTAAATAATCTATTTCCATTATTATCAATCGCTTCCCGTTTTTCTGTTCTTATGATATATGGAGCAACCTGCTCTTTTACAATAGCTTTATAATTAGGGAATGCTTTTTCATCCACCAGGCGAATAAGCCTTAAAAAAGGTTCAGTCTTCCCATTATGGGGCGTAGCCGTTAGCAATAATAAATAGGGACTTGCTGATGCAAGCAGTTTCCCCAGTTTATGCCTTGCTACATCCCCAGAACTTCCTGCCACCCTATGAGCTTCATCAATAACAACCAAATCCCAACCGCTATTAATAATAGAATAAATACGCTCCTCATTATATTTTCTTATTTTTTCTTCACTCCATCCAGCCCGTTTCTCCAATGGCTTAATAGAATCCATAGGGGATATGACTTGGTCAAATTGACCGTATACATCTTCACTATCCGTCAGTCTTTTAATTGTATCATGATCTTCTGGCAGTATGACATGAAACTTTTCTCCAAATTTATCAGCCATCTCTAAACTCCATTGGGTAACCAATCCCTTAGGGCAGACAATAAGTATTCGTTTGATCAAACCTCTAGTTTTAAGTTCTTTTATAATCAGTCCTGATTCAATGGTTTTACCAAGGCCTACTTCATCAGCTAATATATATCTTATGTTATTACTTGATAAAGCCCGATTAAGTACATGAATCTGATGGGGGAGAGGTATAATTTTACTTGAAATATTAGATACTATTCCGCTGGATATTTCATTTTTAATCTTTGAAAGCAGCGTAATATATCTTAAGTAGTTAATATTTAAATTTTGTGTGTTTGAACATGAACTGATCTGTTCTGATGAAAGTTTATAAACAGTATTTTCGGAAGGGTTATATACCTTATATGAAACAAAACCCCAAACCTCAAATCTCTCTATTATTTGTACTCTTTCGTTTTTATTTTTATCCAAAACAAAATCACCAATATTGTACATTATACCCCTCCTAAACAGCAAAAAACTAAATTCTGTTCATGCTTACATCGTAATACATAAGCAGTTTATCATCTTCCTGTATAACCTTTTCAGGCAACCGCTCTGCAGTCTTAACTATTAATTCATATTTTTTTTCTTTCCACAGCTTTGCAAATCCTGCCCTGATAGCCTCTTTCCTGAATTGTTTCAATTTCCCCGTAGTTTTTAGATATTCTTCAAATTCCTTTATAAGTCTCTTTTCCCGCAATTTGATTACATCTGCAGCTTTTGTTACATCTGGAATATACCATCTACCCTCTTCATCCTGCAAAAAATTTTCTTCAAGCAGAACTGAAAGCTCAGGTAATTTCTCATATCTCTCTATAGATCGTATTTCTTTCATAAATTTAGGCTGAATTTCTGCATAAGTCTGCGGCGTTTCTAATTGTTTATACAGCCACGATATGGCTGATTTTTCATCAGATACGAATAACGACATCTGCATTGATTCCACATCTGCAGTAATCCTGGCAGTATCGTACTCATTTACCTGATCATGCAGAAAATACATGTTATCACGTTTTATAAATTTCTCATCAAGCCCTTTGTAAAAATCCGATGCATCAAGTGGTACAGGTATTCCCTGCATAATATGATAAGCTACCATACGGTCATAAAGCAAAAAAGCCTGACGTTCTTCAATAATTTCTATCTTACCATTCTTTTTAACTACAACAGGAAGTTTTTCAAGATGCTGCCTCACGAAATCCCAGGCTGTTTGTTCACTTCCAGCCTGTTCTATTATTTTCTTTGTGAAACTCTGTTTGGGTTTATAAGCTGAAATAACCAGGTCTTGTTTTATAGCTTGTGATGCAGCTTTCACTTGATTGAAACTTCCTTGTTTTTTATCTAAAACCCGAACATCAGCTACTATAAATCCTGCTTTCAGCAATGATTCCTGAATAGCATTCCAAACAGAATTTTTAGAATTATGGAATACGACAGTTATCCATCTATTGGGCTTCAAAATCCTATAACATTCTTTAAAACATTTGGTCATAAGTTCTTGATATTCAGATAAGCCTTTTTTTTGTGTATTATTTATAATTGCTTCATGTTTATTATTTGTTACAATTTTTAACCAATTTTCCCATAATAGGCTAAGCTCCGAATACATTAAATTACTTCCAAAAGGTGGATCAGTAAAAATATAATCAATAGTATTATTCTTTAAAAGATTCATTTCTGTTAGAGAACCACCACTAACTAGAAAATTTCCACTAAAAAATCTTTTCATAGAATTCAATTTTATTATGCTTTTTAATTTTCCTTTAAATGCATTAAAGACATTTGTTTCTGTAGGTAATGAACTAATATAAATAGTTCCTGTCATAGGGACATTACCACTTCTTTTAAATTTGTATCTAGCTGTCTTTGATAAGTTTGTAATTATAGCAGTAAAAATAAACAACAATTTTATAATTTTCATTTCATTTCTTATCTTAGATAGACAATAAAGAGTTCTTTTTGTATAAAAATGATGCACATGAGTAAAACCCTTATTGAATGCTTCTCTAATTTTATCCCCTTGTGGTAATTTTTCACTAGGATACCAATATGGTATCTTCATATTGCCAATCTTTTCAATTACATTTAAATCTTCCTTATCCGGCTTTTTCTCAAATCTTTCCTTCCCAACTGAATAATTTATAAGCACAGGAACTTGTTTAGCCATTTTAATAGTTTTATTTATTGCATCATCATAAACCATTTCCTCTGCTCTACTGCAATCCTTTTTTTTAAGTTCCATTCCACAATTATCACATTGAAAAACATTTTTTACCTTTTTGTTATCTTTATCTACAGCAGCATCCCAAAAAACTATTTCCTCTCCGCAGTTAGGACAAATAAATACATCCGACCATACGGTATAGTTTATTTTCCCTTTTACAGGTTTACCTGTTACATCATATATTTGATTGCCGTGTTCATCCACATGATTGGTTTCATACATCCAGCCCAGTTCTTTTTCACATTCATCCAGTATTCTGTTTGCTTCTTTTTCAAATTTTTCTACATCTACTGGGGTATTATAGTTATAGGCTATAAAGGTAGCTGCTGGGGATAAGTCATTTAAAATGGCTTTTCTTTCACCCCATTTTATATAAGGCATTTCTTTTTCTATCTTAAGTTTAAATTCCGGATCAACATCAGGGTTGCCGCACATTTGAGCAGCAACCCCTGTCATGCCTGTACCGCAGAATCCATCAAATACTATATCACCAGGCTCTGTATAATGGAGAATATACCTCATAATAGCTTTATAAGGCACCTTTGTATGATAACTATGGGCATTATAAATAGGGTCATTTTTTCCTTCACTTACATCTGCTGCAAAAGGCTCTCTATTATAATCATCAGTTGCCTCATCATATGGTTTGCCGTGCTTTTTAATAAAATCCTCTATAAATGGATTAGGACAAGCTGTATAATATGGAGGATCTGAAAGGGCAATGATATCTTCATCCTTTGCTATTGGAAAACCTTCTATATCTCTCACTTTATCTATATCTTGTTTTGTAAGCTTCATATTATCTCAACTCCTATCGTTTTACTACTATTCGCAACTTCTTTTTATCCTTCCCTTCGATGTAATTAGAAATAATATCCATAAGTTTATTTTTAAATGTGTCTAAATCACAGGGGCCTATTTCATCAATTTTTTGCATAAATTCTTCTGCATTGATAACTACCGGTTCAAATCCCTGCAGTATTGCATTAATACTATTTATAAAAAAGCTATCTATTTTTTCAGGCAATTCTTCCTTTTCTAAGAAATCATCTATTGTTTTCTGCTGTTCTGGATTTAAGTATTGTTTTTGAGTTAATACCAGTGGGTCGGATATTGTATTGTGCAATGTTTTAGTCCATTCCTCCAGCAATTTATCTATCTCATTTTCAATGTTATCAAGTTGGCCTGCTACTGGTATACTATCTTCTTCAATTTTAAATCCACATTTTGGACATACATAAGAAGACTTAAGCATATCAGGAGTAAGTTCATAACATACTTTTAAATTAACTAGAGTATTCTTTATTTGATCAAACTTTGTTGTGGATAGAATATTTCCGTCTATAGTGCTTAACTTCCTCAAATTATCCAATTTTAATGAACTAATAATTTGCCCTTTTCTCTCGGCCTGATTTATATTTAAACGTTTCTTTTTATGTTCTTCAAAATAAATATCAATATAAGCTTCTTTAATTGATGATAACTGTTGATTTACACTTATAGCTGCACTTTCGCCATTTTTTTCTACAGCAATGTTGTCCCGAATTTCTCTGAACTTTGCCTTTGCTGTTTCAATCTTGGATTTAAAATCATCTCCTAGATTCATTAGTTCTAAATTCATTACATATCCAACATTAGCCGCACATTCATTTCTAAATTTATCGTATTCACATACTATTTCTACCACTTCAATATCTTTTCCCAATTGTTCTACCTGCTCTACGGTTAGATTAAAATTATTTAACTTAGCTACTGTATTATATCTTTTTGAATAATTGCTAAATTCATCAATTACATTTTTAATTGACTTTTTATAGTCATTTAAAATATGATCGGCTATCAAAGGCTCGCCCCAAAGTTCGAACTCTTTATTTAGCTTAAAGGACGCCTGTACTGCTTTAGATGCTATATCGGCTGCTTTTCTGTTTAATTCCTCCAGTCCTTTTTCCCTTTCGCCGGGATTAATAATCAATCCTTTAGGAATATTTAATATCTCAAAGAGCCTTATCAATTCACTAAGAGGTATATCCTTTGGTTTAGAAATATATTTGAATTCATATATATCTCCAGCATGAATTTTAGGCAGGATATCCAAATTAGAAGCAGTCAAAGTTACTCCTTTTTTAAGAGTTATAACTGCATTTCCCGAATATACTAATGATAATAATACAATAGGTAATAGCTCATAATTTATTTTAAATTCTTTATCTACATATTCGCTAAATTTTTCTTCATATATATCATTAAAGTTTATAACACCTTTAGGCGGCAATTTTGAAAGTTTATTTATAAAATACCTGGCATATTTTGATTTGTTTACGTTGATTTTATCCCCTTCTAATAGATCAAAACTTTCAAGCAGTGCCTTTGATAGTTTATTCGTTCTGCCTGCAAAGTGGTCAATGCCTGCCCTTATTATATCAGCTTGATTTCTAATCGTAATTTTAGTCTTAAATACAGGCATTTTTGGATACTTTGAAGCAAAATACTCATCCAAACAAATAGAAGCTGCCATATCAATACTTTCTTTTAGTGAAAAGTCCCTATTATATTTGCCCTGGAGTACTTCAATCAATTGCCTTTTTACACCTTTATATATGACATCAAAGCAAGTATTTTTATTTTCTTTTAAGTATAGTGTTAGTTTTTTCTTATATGTATCTGCTTTCTTTTGATAAGTTTGTTTATTTTTCTCCTCTGCAAGTTCTTTCATGGAAAGAGCAGCAGCATAAAGCTTTAAATTATTATTAAATTCTTCATTTTGCTTAAAAGCAAAGAAAACCTCATCTTCCTTTTTTTCATCTCTATAAGATATATTGCCGTACGGAGGAAGAATATATAAGTAGTAGTCCTCTGGAGGTTGAGCAGTTGAGCGATTTTCTGGAATTCCCATAAACAAGTATCCCCGCCTAAATATATTACGGCTATTCCAATTTAAAGTATGCTCATATATATTGTAATTTTCTTTATATTTAGTTTGATCCCACTGCAAACAATAATAAACCAGGTCAAAGAAAAATGCATTTAAGCTGTCTTCATCCAACAAGGAAGCTTTTTGGGTTATTTTTTCATCAAAATCTATATCTTTACTAAGGTCTAAATAGTACTGTCCATTTTCCTCATTATATTCAATGAATTGGCCGCTAACGGTTGTCATTATATCTTTGAGGATCTGCTGTACTATAGACTGAAGAAATTCCGAATCTAATTCTGGCATTTCTTTCAGATACAGGCATAGATCATCCTTTAGATTTTCTGAAGTTAAACCGGATCTTATGCTTATATCACCCGTTGTAAGCCTATGAACACTAAGAGCATATATTATTTTAATTGCCAATGGTTTATATACTTTTTTAGGAAAAGACCTGTTGAGAATCCCTTCTAATATCTCACTTTTTTCCACAACTTCTTTAATATTTGCATCTGTTCTATAACTGTAATTTTCTTTTATAAAAGGCCAATAACTGTCATAAGATATAATACCAGGGGAATCATCGGTTACTGGTTCATTTAATATGTTTTTAATTATTTCCGATATATTCTTAAGAATATGTCTGTTTTCTATAACATAGATTTTATTAAATACATCTATATAGGATGGATGTATGGGAAATAATTCTACATATTCCTCTAATTGCTCTGCCATATTGGTATAAAGGGTGCAGAACTTTTGTAAATGCTCCCTAATTTTTGCTTTTTGCTCCGGAGTCTTTTTCAAAATTCTTTCTGATACAACATAAGCTGTGTCTTCCTTTCGAATAATGGCCTGTTCAAATCTATCTTTAACTCTATTTAATGTCATTGAGATAAAAGAAAATCTTGGATTATCAAATAATTTCTCCTGCATGCCACAAATAATTCTCAAGCGAGACCGTTTAACCATTTCTCCCAATTCACGCATAAAACCTAAATCGAGTTTTATTTCATATTCCTTTCGGCTTCCAAGATAATCTAAAAGTTCATCTACTACAATAAGGTACCCTTTATCGGGATATTTAGACGCGAATATTTCCATCATTTTTTCCAGAACATCTTTATTATTTATAATTTCCCCTTCATCTGGAAAAGTGAAAGTAAGTCCCCGCTTATCAAAATCTAGCTGAACTTTATTAAAAATAATATTGCGCAATGACATTGTAGTAGAACCAATTTCAATTCTAAGTACTTCAAACTTCCCCGCAATTCTATCTATATATTTTGCAAATTTCTTATTTTGTAAATATTTAAGATTATCACGATCTGCTGCAACTGCTGAAATAACAGACATAAGATGAGATTTACCAGTACCGTAATTGCCGACTAAAAGTACTCCTTTATTGTCTACAACTTCTTCAAACTGCAACTGGTTTATTATAGTCCGTTCCAACTTTTCCGCCATATCATCTGACATAACATAGCTTTTTACAAGCTCAATAGCTTTTTCTTTATGATCTGCTTCATTAATTTGAATAACGCTATCAATTGGATTAAAATTTATTAAATCAGAATATTTCATAATGCATTCCCCTTTTCAAATTATACAGTTTATATCATAGTGATCTATGTTATAAACCTTATAATCTTTATATCCTGGTTCAGCAAATATGAGTTTCTTATTTTTATATATTCCGGGCCATAAAACCGCTATCTTTCTATATCTATTCAATAAAATAAATGTTTTTAACACATCTATTTGAAAATTTGGATCGAATAAAATTTCGAAATCCTGTATAAACAAAGATCCATCTTGTTTTTTAACAATATTATTGAGTTCATCTAAAATAAATAATTTGCGCTTATCTTGTTTATAAGATAGAAGTCGTTTTGATAAAGTTTTATTTAAACTTAAACGCGTATACTGATTTACATATTTACTTATTTTAGTCTTATTTGTACAAAAAATAATCGGAAACATTAATTTATCTAGTTTGTCTGGATCTATAGAAGCAAGATTATAAACAAATCCCATACATAGATCTTACTCCTTTTTAGTATGCATTTTGTCAACTTAAATGAATAAGTACTAACTGAGAAGCTTAATGAATTAGGTTTTGTTTTTAATAATTCTACAAACTTTTCTAAATTCCTTCATTTTAATCAGTTAATAAAGTAATCTAGAAATTAATAATTTATATTTATTTCTCCATTTTGCTTTAATTCCAATATTATAGTTATTTTTCCAAAATGACTCTGGACCACTAGCTCTTTTTAAGTCTAAACCATATGTTCCATTTTTACATTGTACTATCTGAACATTCTTATTTAATCCAACCTGAATACACTCATTTTTTTGAGGACTTACAAGCATTACTATACAAAAGTTTTCAGCTGCCCTTGCTTTTAAAATAGTAGATAAACGTTTAGAATAATAATCTAGATCCAACTCATTCCATCTATTTAAAATCAAGTATTTTTTATTTTTGTATTCATTCAATTTTTCGTGATACATTAGCTTTTCAACATTAATCGGATCTTCAATCTTATATTCAGGTAGATCTATGATAATGATATTTTCATCTTCTAATGATAATATATAAATATCTTCATATATTTTGTTTTTATGATTCAATAATCCGACGATTTCCTCTGGACTGAATTCTACTGAAATATTTTTGTTTATTGAAGGTTTTGTATTTAAAAACTCGTCTTCTTCTGCTTTATTAATTTTAAATTTTATAAAATCTCTATGTTTTTTATCTATATCAAAAACATATAATCCATTTTTCAAATCATTACCTGTATATTTATTATTATTTATTATAGTATAATTCAATTTTTTACCAAATCCATCAAATCCAAAAACATAAGATTTATTTCTTAATTGTCTATTAAAATAAGCCATTGTACAGAGATGATTACATCTATTTTCTAAAGCTCTTGCTCTTTGATAGATACTCCACTTTTTATAATCTACATGTCCACCCGTTAAATTTAACAAAATATCAACATCTCCATAAGATCTAGAAAATAATGGTTTTGTTACATCATAACAAACTGTTATTCCAATTTTATATCCTTTATATTCAATGGGAGAGAAAATATATTCCATACATTCTTCATAATCTGATAAATCAAAGGAAGAATTATATGTAGCTATATGTTTTCCATACCATTTTATTTCTCCATTAAACGGTGAGACATAAATAGCATATATAAAATCATATTTATCGCATCTACTAAATATTATTGGACAACCGGCTATTTTAGCATAATTTAAATATATATCTGCAATTGTCTCGTAATCACAACCATCATCGTAGGATAAAAAAGCTAAATCATCTAATTTTTCGTCTTCAGGGCAATATGCATGTTCCGGAAAAACTAACAAGTCTAACTTATTTTGATTAGCATAACTTAATATTTCATAAAAAGTTTTATTCATAGATTGTACACATAACGTTTGGTCTTGTAAAAACATACCAATCTTCACTTTTCCCACCTTCCTTCACAGTCATAAAAATATATATTATTAAATCCCTGTTTTCTAAAGAATTCAACATGTCTAATTGCTTCCTTTGTTGATACTAAGATACCAATATAAGAATTTTGGCACATATTAACTATTCCTCCATTAAGATGTTTGCTTGCTGAAGTTTCTATCTCCATAGATATTAAAGGAACAAACAAATTCGGATTTTTTATTTTGTTTAAGTAAAATATAACAGGATTATTTATAATATCATGTTTAATATAATGACTTAATCCAATTAACCATTTAATTATACTTTTAGGTAGATTAAACCCTAATGTTATATCTAATTTGGGTAGATAATATCTGTCACTTATTTTTTTTAAATTATATAATTCACCACTAGATGGATTTTTTATTCCAATCTTTTTTAGATATATATTTACATCTATATCATCTATATCTACTTTTTTGCCTATATAATTTTCAACAAAAAATAATATTTTGCATTTATCTGGTGTGTAATCTTGCTTTAATTCTAGTCCTGTTTTCATTAAATCTTCTATTATATCATTATAAATTGCTATTGATTTACTCTCCCCACCACTACCTTTTCTTATTAATTTTTTATTTTGTTTAACTGTAAAAACTCTATCCATTTCTGTAACTTTTAAATCTCTCATACTATTTTTTATATGAGTCCAATCTAAAAATATAAAGTTATCTAAGCCAATATTATTCTGATAATAACGAAGTATTTTTAATCCTCTTCGATATGTATCTTTTTCTGGTATGGCCTGCTCATTATTGACTATTAAAAATTTTAAATACGATCTGCTAAATTTCAAATTTATAGCATTTCCTATTTGTTTTTTACTAGATACTGCTGAACCTTCTATTTCAAATACAGCAATAGGAAGAAACTTAATCTCATTAATGCATTGTATATTGCCTACATATTTTTTTAATATATCCAAATTAAATTTTTTCCGTAGATCTATATACCATACTACATCATATATAGGTGAATATTCATCTGTTTCCAAAATTCTTACTTCTGTTTTAGAAATAAACCCCAAATGCTCACCTAATAATTTTAGGAAATCTTGCATCTCTTTTGTCTGATTTTTAGGCATAACATCACTCCATACCAATATATCTAAAAAATGAATGTAAAAACTCGCCTCACAATAATTATAACATATATTTTGATAATAGAGATAAATGTCTCCCGAACAAAAAACTTATATTGCTGGAATTATAGATGGAAATGGTAAATATTCACCTGAACTATTAAAAGCATAAAAGCAAAAAAAGAATTCTATCAACGTTTTATGAAATTAACCAATAAAAAATAATTTATTTCTCATATAAAAAGACTGCAGCACACTTTACACTGCAGTCTTTTTATATATTGGTGGAGGCGAGGGGACACATACTCCATTGTTTCCAATGGTGCTGACTATGTCTTGAACTCAATCTTTGATTGAACTCTCCGGCGTGTTATGGGAATTATATTATTTTTCACCAATTCCCATCCTAGTACTTCATGTCCAAATGATCTGATAAAGATCATTGGATTTAGAAGCCTATGAGTCGATACAGTGCTGTTGGATTTCTCCACATACACCTCGGCGTTACCGTCGACTACACGTTACGGCTTCGCCGATTAAGCCGGATTTTCACTTGAGGATCGCTCCTCAAGGCGACTCTTTTTGAATCGAACCCCTGTCCGGAGATATATCGGCAAGAGCATCTCCGAGCGCAGTCAGTATTTTAACATTCCCTCCACCGGACTCCTACTGACAGGATTCCGGCTTCAGTAGCTTCATAGATTACCCCCTGCCGCAAAGCTTAGGCAGGTTTGTTATCCCGCAAATTCGGCGCCCATCCCTGCAGCGCGGGAACTACAGGGTGGACGTTAGCTGCAATTAGGCAGCTAAAGCGTAATTATTGTTGTTTGCGTTTAATTTTAATTCCAGGTTTTTACGTGGCCCCGGAGTCCACGGCTCGCTTCTCTTGCCTCTATTATCCCCGTCGAAACCAATACGCCCCCATAAATAACTGTATACAATATTTTAAATTTTTTGTCGTTCCTTGAAAGCTCTTTCCATTTCCCGTCTAGCATCTCTCTTAGCAGCATCTGCCCGCTTATCATAAAGCTTTTTACCTCGGGCAACGGCCAGCTCTACTTTAACCCATCCTCTGTTTAAATAAACCCGAAGAGGAATAAGGGTTAAACCTTTCTGCTGTATATATCCAATAAGCTTTTTTATTTCCTTTTTATGGAGAAGCAGCTTACGAGTACGCACAGGATCTCTATTAAATATATTTCCTTTTTCATAAGGACTTATGTGCATATTGTGAAGGAAAACTTCCCCATTCTTGATATCGGCATAGCTGTCCTTTAGATTTACCTTCCCCAGTTTAACTGACTTTACTTCAGTTCCGGAAAGAACTATTCCTGCTTCATAAGTTTCTTCAATGAAGTAGTCATGCCTGGCTTTTCGATTTTGAGCTACAACTTTTATTGCTTCACTAGCCACTATATACACCTCTTCGATAAAATTACCCTATTTGCTAAAACACAAATAGGGTAATATTTATGCTAGACTGCAGAATTATAATAACATATACAGACAGCTCTGTCAAGATGCTATGATTGGTTAATATTCCTAACAAAACCTGATTTATTCAAAGCCCTTATTAATATAGTTATAATTACTGAATAAAACGGAATATTAAAAAGCTGTTTACTTGCTGCATTAGTCATTGTCACTATTAATGGATGTCCAAACAAAATATTTCTAAAATATGGAACCATAAGAACTGATGTTGTTACTTGGCCAACTAATATGGCAAAAAATACTTTCCACCATGATGGTCTATCAAAATTGATCTTCAAAACTCTTACAATAATCCCTGGAATGATTCCAGTTAGTGCTGAGGTTAATGTAAAATGGGGCATAAATGTTCCGCTGCCGCCTCCTCTAACCATAAAACTGAGTACATCACCTACAGCACCTACTATACCACCTATAACAGGGCCAAATGCTATTCCTCCAAAAATGATAGGGAATCCTCCAAAATTTATTACTCCTGGAATTCTAATTATACTTGATAACACTATGTTTAATGCTATCAAAAAACCGGAAATAGTTATTGTTTTGGCATTAAAAACATTAAATTTCTTCATAAAAAAATCTCCTTTCATGAAATGACAGCCTGTCACATCAGAAAGAAGAATCTACCGATATGACAGCGAACGCGATAATATACCGCGAGCATTCCGCTCTTCGTTCAAAGGCAACGTCCCATCCTTTGACACTTAACGCATATTATCTACTCTGTCATTTAATAATATTTTTTATTTTATTTTGGTTCACTCTATTTTTTGTCCTGCCATCATCTGCAGATAGGCATTTATAAAAGGGTCTAAATCTCCATCCATTACAGCCTGAATATTCCCAGTCTCAACATTTGTCCTGTGGTCCTTAACCATGCTGTAAGGATGGAATACATTTGCTAAAACACAAATAGGGTAATATTTATGCTAGACTGCAGAATTATAATAACATATACAGACAGCTCTGTCAAGATGCTATGATTGGTTGATAGTGTCAAGTTGTTGTAGGATAATTAAAGTTAAAGGTATCCCCTATCCTTTTGATACAAAACCAGCTATATAGCATACCCGCTCTGTTGTATGCCTTTTAATATAGTTGATATTGGAGTCTTTT
>Ga0209537_1001887_pt1 | contig 22301 bp, 27 predicted proteins | sample BioPla4DNA1_FD_187698 | JGI IMG/M metagenome (GOLD analysis project Ga0209537, IMG submission 187698) | Biogas fermentation microbial communities from Germany - Plant 4 DNA1 (SPAdes) (version 2) | ecosystem: Engineered > Bioreactor > Anaerobic > Digestate | place: Bielefeld, North... | reverse complement strand
AAAAGGGAATGCCTGTTTTGGTATGCCCTTGTTGTAATGCAGATTTTTATTTTACTGGTGACAGTGAAAAGCAATAGAGTGGCTATCGCCACTCTATTGAGAGTCCCCGTTAGGGGATTTTTTTATTATAGGAATTGCTAGAAACGGTATAGATGCTATAGAAAAAGTTCAAAGATTAAAGCCAGATTTAGTTACTATGGATTTAGAGATGCCAGAACTTAATGGAATTGAAGCTTTAAAAGAAATTATGAAGAGCAATCCTGTTCCTGTAGTTATGCTCAGTCAGCATACGGAAGAAGGTACCAAATTAGCACTAGAAGCCTTAGAAGAAGGAGCTGTGGACTTTTTTTTAAAAAGTAGTCTTATTGGAGACAATACAAGTGAAGAGATTATCAATGATTTTTTAGTTAGACTCAAAGCCATTGCAAAAAGTGGAAAGGTTCATCTAAATGAAGAAGACTATATTAAGAAAGAAACTAACAATGAACTGGTGAAAAAAACATCCTATTCAAAAAAGAGAGACTTGATTATTATTGGATGCTCCACTGGAGGACCCTCTGCTCTTCAATCACTTCTTCCTAGGTTCCCGGAGGATTTAGATGTACCTATTATAGTTTTACAGCATATGCCTCCAGGTTTTACAAAACCACTTTCGGAAAGATTTGATGCTATATGCAATTTAAGAGTTAAGGAAATCGAGAACGGCGATGAATTAGTTCCTGGTAATATATACATTGCTCCCTCAGGATTTCAAACATTTTTAGAGCTTAATAATGATAATAAGGTTACTTTTAAAGTAGAGGATTATTCACCTATAGAGACATTATATAAACCATCAATTAATGTGACCTTGAATTCTGCTGCTCCTTTATTTAAGGATAGACTCATTTCTATAATTCTCACTGGAATGGGTAATGATGGCCTAATGGGATGCGATAATGTTAAGAAAAATAATGGCTTTGTTATTGTAGAAGCTGAGGAGTCTTGCGTAGTATATGGAATGCCAAAGGTAGTTTATGAAGCGGGATTAGCGGATGTTCAGGTACCTCTTTCAAGGATATTTGAACAGATTATGTTTAATTTGTAGCAGATAAATAGTGATGTGTTCATTTTCTATCTATAAAAAATATAATATTAATGCTAAATATTTATGAGAAAACTAAGCTTCTGCTTAATAAAAAGCAAATGCTTAGTTTCTTTATTTTAAATCAACATACAATATAGTAAGAAAAATGAATCATATAAACTAATTAACAATACTTTCCGGTGAAAACTTTGTTATAATTTATATTAATACATTTACAGGAGGATATCATGCAGTGGAATTTTTCTCAAATTAGAGAATCGATTATAAATAATAAAAAAGCACAGCTTCTTACAGAAGGTAACTTTGGATTAGAGAAAGAATCTCAAAGAATAATAGAATCTGGAGATCTTTCTTTAACTCCTCATCCTGCTGTGTTTGGTGATAAGTGCGGAAATCCCCGGATAACTACGGATTTTTCTGAAAGTCAAATTGAAATGGTTACTCCAGTTTTTAACTCTGTGGAAGAGGTATATGAATCCTTAAAAGAAATTCAGGAGGAAGTGGAAGTAGGTATTGGTGATGAACTTTTGTGGCCTCTTAGTATGCCACCTAGACTTCCAGAAGAGGACTTGATTCCTATTGCAAGGTTTCCTAAGACTGAAGAGTGTCAGATTAAAGAAATATATAGAAAGGGTTTAGCTCTTCGTTATGGTAAGAAGATGCAAATGATATCTGGTATTCATTTTAATTTTTCCTATAGCGAAAATATGATTAATTTTCTCTATAAACATTGGAAGTCTGGTGAGGGGAAAAGAGAGTTTAGGGACAAAATTTATTTCGCTGTGGCCAGAAACTTTTTAAGGTACAGATGGCTATTAATTTACCTATTTGGAGCATCCCCTTCCTGTGATTATACTTATTACCCTGTAATATGCAGGCAGTTAAAGGAAATGGAAAAAAGTTATTCAAGCTGTGACGGTGCTATTGAAAATCTTGAGCAATTTGCCACATCTCTTCGGGTGAGCAGATTTGGTTATTCTGATACGGTACAAAATGGGCATATCCTGTATTTTAATGGTATGGAAGAGTATAATAGGGAGCTTAGCAGAATTTTAGCAATGGAAAGTCCAGAGTACTTAAAATTAGGTATATACAGGAATGGTGAACAAGTACAGCTCAATGGAAATTTACTGCAAAGTGAAAGCGAATTTTACTCTTCTATTCGATTAAAACAAAATGTAGTAAGGGGAGAAAGTCAGCTAGAGGCTTTAACAAAACGTGGAGTAAAGTATTTAGAAGTAAGAATAATAGATTTAGATCCCTTTGAAAAGGTTGGTATTAGCTTAGAACAGTTGTATTTTCTACAGGTTTTTATGGTGTATTGCCTTTTTGAAAATAGTAAGCCAATTACTAAAGAGGAGTATAATGAGATGAATAGTAATCATCAGCTAACAGCTATCTTTGGTAGAAAAAAGGATTTAATGTTACACCGATACGATGGACAAATGATTTCTTTAAAAACTTTTGCAGAAAGCATACTTGAGAAATGCAGGTATATTGCAGAGCTTATGGATAAGGATTCTGGAAGTAGTAAATACAAGGATAGTGTTGAAAAGCAATGCTTAAAGCTGATGGATAAAAATCTTTTACCTTCAGAAAGAATATATCAGGCAACAAAATATAGGGGAGATAGTTTTGTAAAATTTGGCGTAAGGCAGGCAAAGAATAATTTAAAAAGGAGCTAAAGGAGTTGTTTTTAAGATGATGGAAAAATATAAGAAACTAGAACTTTCAACTCAGCTTTTAATTGCGGAAGCACAAAGGAGAGGAATTGAGGTTCAGGTGCTGGATTGGGAAGATAATTTTATTCGCCTAAAAAAGGGTTCAAAGGTTGAATATGTAAAGCAGGCTACTAAAACCTCTGTGGATACTTATATAGCTCCGTTAATTATGGAAAACAAGGAAGTAACAAAAATCCTTCTTAGAGAGCAGGGGATAAATGTTCCTAGAGGCATAAGTGTTAAGAATACTCAAGAGGCAGTGGAAAGATTTTCGGAATTTGAAGGTAGGGATATAGTTGTTAAGCCTAAGTCTACTAATTTTGGAAAGGGCGTATTTATCTTAAAGAATATTAAGTCCCTTGAAGAATATAAAAAGGCTGTTGAGCAAGCTTTAAGCTATGATAGTATAGTGCTTATTGAAGAATTTATATCAGGTAAGGAGTACAGATTCTTAGTTATAGGAGATGAAGTGGCAGGAGTATTGCACAGAGTTCCTGCTAACGTTGTAGGGGATGGAAAGAGTACCATTGAGGAGCTAGTTAATGAAAAAAATAAGGATCCTTTAAGAGGAGAAGGCTATGTAACGCCTCTTGAAAAGATAAAGCTTGGCAATGTGGAGAAGGAATATTTAGCTTTACAAGGGAAGGATATAAACTATATTCCTAAAAAGGATGAGGTTGTTTATCTTAGAGAAAATTCTAATATAAGCACTGGAGGAGATAGTATTGATTATACCGATGCTGTACACCAGGATTATAAAGATATAGCGGTACAATCTGCTAAGGCTGTAGGGGCTAAAATTTGTGGAGCGGATATAATCATACAGGATATTAAGGCAAGGGCAAGTTCCCATAATTACAGCATTATAGAGCTAAATTTCAATCCAGCCTTGCACATACACGATTTCCCTTACAAGGGCGAAAACAGGCAGGTTGAAAGAAAGGTCTTAGATTTATTAGGCTACTAAGATTCTTTAAATAATAAACAGATATCTCAAATTATTATGTAAGTTTTAGGATATTTGTTTGCATAAATAAATATGACCAGTCACTACAAACCATTAGGTTTACTTGTGACTGGTCTTTTATTTGGACCTTTAAACTATGCTAAACTCCACTTTGTAACCTGTCTTTGGATTAATTGAGCACTATATTTATCCTTTAAATCTCCACCTTCTGAGTAGAATATATTTTGAGCTATGATAGCATCCATAGCTGCGTTAACTTCAGCCTCTGTCACATCTGGTTTAATGTTTGAGATAGTGAAGTTTACCTTATCTCCACTTACATTTACAAAGGTGAGTTGTAGTGAATACTCCATGAGATAACCTCCTTTCTTAATGGGGGATTTTACTTAGGCTACATATCTGTCAATGAATAGTTATCGTTCTTTTCAATGCTGGATACAGGATACCTAAGTAAGGATTCTATTGCCTTAGCGGTTGCAAAGATCTTGTCGTCCTCAGCGGAAGGTTTGATTTTTGAAAGGGTCATAGTCTTTGTAGTAGCTTTTCCTTCCTTAGAGCCAGTAACTAAAACTAAAGCTAATTTAGTTGAATTTTTATTTGCTACTGCCATCTTGCCACCTCCTTTATTAACTTTTGCTTACGATATTAAATATGCATTTCTCAGGATGTTTTTGGAAAAAACAAAAATTTATTATTTAATCTTCATGTTTACTGTTAAATAGGATTCTTATTTTCATTTCCATTTAGCTTTACAGAAAGTATCGTTGCAAGCTGATTAATAGAAGTGGTTAACTTATCAATCTTACCTTCTATCCTAATAAGTAGATAGGCGGCAACGGCGATAGGAAAACCAACGTTTGCTACAGCCTTTATTAAATCTTCCATGTAAAATCCTCCTTTCTTTTATTAGCAAAAGAGTCTTTGATAATTATAGATTTAAAATACTGAAGGACTATTGCCTTAATATTAAATATGCGAAGGAAAGAAGGATTTAAGTTTATATAAAAAAGCCTAGCTTTTTGGTTTCATCTTAAAAAGCTAGGCTTTTTCTTATAGAAATTCAGGCAAATACAAGATCATTCCAGGATATATTAAATTAGGATCTACAATGTTAGGATTATAGGCTAGGATCTCATCCATAGTAATGGCCTTACCATATAAATTTATATGGTCTAAATTATAGTTATAAATTATAGTGCCTAAAGTATCACCGGGTTTGACAAAATAAGTAATTAAAGGTGTGATTTTAAGCACATTAATTACTTGGCCTGGCAATATATGGTTAGGATCTGTAATTTGACGATTTATAGGAAGAAGCTGTTTGTAGGATTTTAAATCGAATTTTTTTGCAATACCATTAAGGGTATCCCCAGGTTCTACAGTATATTTAATGGTGTACATATACATAGGTTATTCCTCCCATTTGTGTTATCAATTTCATAATATGCAATAAGGCAGAAGCTAGTTCTTATAGACCTTGGTCATATTTGAGAGAAAGGCCCTTAAATTTGAAATGTAATAATTTTACATACCATAACATATACCTAGAAAGTAAATTTAGAATGAGTTTTGAGAAGGGAGTTATATATGTGGATAAATTTATAAGAATTGTAGTTAAAGCCTTTATGCATATAAAACATATATGATAAAGGAGAGGTTAAAATGTATGTAAAAAAGAAGTATATAACTCTTATTATCAGCGCCCTTTTGTTGCAAGGTACTACCTTTTATGCAGAACCTTTAACAGAGCAGCTTCAAAAGCAGCAAAAGCAGTTACAGGACAATCAAGCAATCTATAACAGTATAGAAACAGAAAAAGAGGCACTAGAAATAAAGATACAAGAATACGATGCACAAATTGAAGAATTAATGATGAAAATAGAGAAGAATAAAGAGAGGATTGAGAAAACAGAAAGCCAAATTTATGCTACAGAAGGAGAGATTAAGAAATTAGAACAAGAGATTGAAGAGGGAAAAAACTTAAGGGATAAAAGATTATCTAGTTTATATAAGAATGGCCTCAATCAGTATTTATCCTTAATTCTAAGGGTTGAAAATTTTGACGATCTTATTAATAAAATTGATTCCATGAAAAGAATATCAGACTATGATAAGGAGATTATAGATGGTTTACAGGAAAAAGCGGACAAGTTAAATAAGATTTCTGCTAAGTTAGCTAAAACAAAAAGTTATTTATTGGACTTAAAAAAGTCTGATGAAAAGAGATTAGAGAAAATTAATAAGGTCATTGAGGAGCAAAAGAAAGTTATAGAAGAGTTGGAAGCAAAACGAAGAGTTTATGCGTCAAGGATTACTGAAGCTCAGATGCTTGTAAATGAAACTCTTGCTAAGATAGAGGAAATGAATAGGCAAAGCTTACAAGATACAGGGGAAGCTTCTGTTTCTAGGGGTGGTAATACAGATTCAAATAATGAAGTTCTTATTTATGCCTTTAAGTTTTTAGGTACTCCCTATAAATGGGGTGGTATAAGTGCGGATACTGGTTTTGATTGTTCTGGATTTACCCAGTATGTATATGGCCATTTTGGTATTGAAATAGGAAGAACAACCTGGGATCAAATAAAGATTGGAGTTCCGATTTCAAGAGAAGAATTACAGGTGGGAGACTTAGTGCTTTTTGGGAAAAAGGGCAATCCTACTCATGTGGGAATTTATGCAGGAAATAATACCTACATACATGCTCCCCATACTGGAGATGTAGTAAAAATTTCTGCTATGACCAGAAATGATTTTATTACTGGAAGAAGGGTTAAATAGTAGAAGTTAAGCTTATTTCCAGTATGGCTGGAGAGAAGTTTATTTTAATAGTAAAGCTATAATTATTTGAAAATTTAAAATATTATAAATATTAATACGCTTTTAATTGTAAACGTTATAATGATATGTTAAAATAATAACAAGATTAATAAAAGTATTACTGTATTATTGAATGTAGGGAGGCAGCTGTATGAAAAGATTAGAAGGAAAAGTGGCAATTGTAACAGGTTCTACATCAGGAATGGGAAGAGCTACAGCTATAGCATTCGCTCGTGAAGGTGCGAAGGTAGTTGTAACTGGAAGAAATGAAGAAAGAGCAAAGGAAGTAGTAAAGCAAATTAAATCTGAAGGCTTTGAAGCTATGTATGTAATAGTAGATACTTCTAATGTAGAAAGTGTACGAGTTCTAGTTGATAAAACCCTAGAAGCTTATGGAACTGTAGATATTTTATTTAACAATGCAGGAGCCCTTAGTATTACACCATTACAACAGGTATCTTTAGAGGAATGGAATAAAGTATTTAATGTTAATTTAACATCAGCCTTATATTTAACTCAGCTTGTAGCACCAATAATGAAGGAAAAAGGAAAGGGTGTAATCATTAATACTTCTTCTGTTGCAGGATTCCATGCACATCACGGAATGGCTACTTACATAACCTCAAAACATGCACTTAATGGCTTAACAAAATCAATGGCTTGGGAGCTTGGTCCAGAAATACGTGTAAATGCAATAGCACCAGGACTAATTGATACTGCAATGGTTGCTAGCTTAGGAACTCTTGAAGAAGTAGGAGGTCACTTAATTCAAGGCTCACCATTAAAAAGAGCAGGAAAGCCGGAGGATATAGCTTCAGTAGCATTATTCTTGGCTTCAGATGAGTCATCCTTTATAGATGGACAAGTTATTAGAGTAGATGGCGGAATAGATATTTAATTTTTAAAAATCTGCGGTTATGCCACTTGACATGACCGCAGATTTTTATATGGATTTTATTATTTAAATATATTTTTTAAACTGATCTTAAGCTCAGGAAATACTGAACTTACATATTCTATCTTCAAGATAATTTAAAAACTTAGGCAGGATAGATACTGTAATTTGATTATGTTTAATTGAAATGTCAGATGTTACTCATATCTCTCCATCAGCATATTCTGTTTTACAGTCATAAGTACGCTCAACTAAATCATATTCATTAAGTGTTAGGTAATGTTCTTTTCTAGTGTACATTTTAACATCTCAAATATTTATTATTCTTTTTCTATTGTAACAAAATAGAGGGCATATAAGGCCATTTAGAATGGATATTATTATTTCCTTAAAAATATTAAGATATCTAAGGAATGAAAGAAAAATATGCTATCCCCCTTGAAAAATAGAAAAGAGATATTATATAATTATATCGAACAGATGTTCTAGAAATTTATATCATTATTGTTAAAACTACAAGTTTTTAAGTATGTATAGGAGGGATTAGCTTGAAAGTATTAGCAAAACCTATAGATGTTGTAGCGTGGTTTACTAAGGAAGGAACACCGCGACCGGTTAGGTTCAGAATAACCAATGAAGAAGAAAGTGAAACGGTAGTGAAGGTTGATAGAATACTTCAAGTAGATAGAGAAAAGCTTGCAGGCAATCCCATGCTAGTATATAGATGCCAAGGAATAATAAATGGAGTGGAGAGGATTTATGAATTAAAATATGAGCTGATGACCTGTAAGTGGATCTTGTTTAAAATATAGTGTATAAGAGCAAAGGGAAGAAGAAAAGTTTACAAAAGAAAAAAAGATCTGTAGATAAGAAAGATTTTTATACTAAGACATACCTATTGCTTTATTAAGCTAAAAGGAAAGATTGATATTAATATTGTGTATTATATGTAATAATATGGAATGAGGTATTTTATCTCCATTTTTTTATTTGCAATTTTTTATAACTATCGTATAAAATCTCATATATTTTCTCATTGATAATCTTAAAAATGCTTTTAAAACAATACATAAAGTTATAGGTGAATTATTATGAGTTTATTTGGATAATATATCTGTTATATACTATGAATATTTATAGTGAAATTTTGTGTATTTTTTCTGGATTTTATAGGAGATTTTGTGCTATTATGTAGATACCACTTCTCAATATATTTGGACCAGGTGTAAGGAATTTTATCAATAGATTGGGTAGGAATTTGAAGTGGAATATCTTTAACAACAAAGGAGTTGCAGTGTTATGAAGTTTATAAAGCCTAAAACAACTAAGAAAAAAGTTACTTGGGAAATATCTGATAAGACCCTAACTATATTAAATTATTATTCTAAGTACTCTCAGTATAGTGAAGAGGAAATTGTAGATATGTTCCTAGAGAATCTTTTGGAAGATGAAGGGTTTATAGAATGGATTAACAAGCAAAGATACAAAAAGAGAATTGAAGCTATATTACAGGACTGTGAGTTAGTTAGCCAAATGGCTGCTTCAGAGCAAAACAATCAGTCTGAAGAAAGTGATGGAAGCGATAGATAACTTTCCCTATGTTGCTTTGTTGTAAAATATAAAGGTGAGATATAAAGCTTTTGTATATGATATTTTTATGATAATATACTAGTTTATATTATTAATAATTTTATGTGATATTTTTGTGAAAGTAGTAGAGAATATTTCTGATAAGAATAAAGATAACTTCTAATAAGGTTTAAGGGAAGGCGAAAAATATGAATGTGAAGCAAATGAAGGGAAAAATAAACAGTGGGGAGTATGATTTTTTACGGCAGGATGAAAGATTAAAAAATAGACTAATTTTATTAACCACTGGGGGAAGCCATGCCTATGGTACCAATATAGATACAGAGGATCACGTTAGTGATTTTGATCTTCGGGGAATATATTTAAACTCCCCAGAAGAGATCTTAACTATGGATTGCAGTGAGAAACCCGTTGAAAACCTTGAATTAGATGTGACTATTTATCCCTTGGCCCAGATTGTAAAGCTACTTGTTAATGCAAATCCTAATACCTTAGAAATCTTAGGCACTAAGGAGGAGCATTTGTTCGTAATAACAGAGGAAGGTCGTATGTTAAGAAATAATGGCGATTTATTTTTATCCAAACGAGTTTATGCTTCCTTTGGAGGTTATGCAATTCAACAATTAAGAAGGTTGGAGAATGCTTTAGCTAGAGATAATTATCCCCAGAAGGAAAAGGAAAGACATATATTATGTAGTATAGAAAAGCAAATGATGACCTTTGTTGATAGGTATAAGCCTATTACAAGGGATCAGCTAAGATTATATATTGATAAGTCCCATAAAGAGGATTATGATGAGGAAATCTTTATAGATATAAATTTAAATCATTATCCTCTAAGGGATTTAAAGAATATGTATGGAGAGATGAATCAGGTATTAAAGGATTATTCAAAGTTAAATCACAGAAATAAAAAGAAGGATAGTCTGCATCTATTAAAGCACGCTATGCATCTTATAAGGCTTTTAATAATGGGTGCAGAGATCTTAGAAGGTAAGGGAATAAATACATATAGGGAAAAGGATAGACAACTGCTTTTAGACATTAGAAATGGAAAGTATAGTTATGAAGAAATATTTGAAATGGTAGATAAGTATGAGAAAAATTTTGAGTATGCTAAGGAAAATTGTGTTTTGCCAGATAATCCAGACTATAAAAGAATAAATGAATTGGTTATGGAGATTAATAGGAGAGTAGTTTCTAGATCTATATAAATGGGGAAATATTTGCGCATATTATATTTCCTCTCTTCTTTCTACAAAAGTAAATAAAAAGCATATACTTGAAAAATAAGCTAATAATATAATTGAGTTTTAGTATAGAAGACAAAAAATCCGAAATGGTATAAAAGAACAAGCAGAGGGGAGATTTCCATGAGCAAGGTGCTATATATTAAAGCAGATGCAAAAAGTGATTCTCAATCAAGAACTTATAGGATTTCTGAAAAATTTATAGAAGCTTATAAAAAGAATAATCCTAAGGATGAAATTATCACCTTAGATTTGTACAAGGAAGATATAAATTTCTTACAAGAGGAAGATTTAAAAGATTTATTTTCTACAAATCCAGAGGAAAAGAGAGATCACAGAATCCTCAAATATGCCTATCAGTTTGTAGAGGCAGATAAATATGTGGTTGCATCACCTTTCTGGAACTTGAGTATTCCAGCTATATTAAAGGCTTATATAGATTATATATCTGTTACTGGAATAACCTTCAAGTATACTGATAATGGTCCGGTAGGCCTTTGTAATAATAAGAAATGCCTTCATATCGTTGCTAGGGGTGGAGTGTACGGACAGGGACCTGCTGCTGCTTATGAAATGGGAGATAGATATTTAAGAACTATCTTTGGTTTCTTTGGCATAACAGATTTTACAACTATAGCTGCAGAGGGACTTGATGTTATAGGCAATGATATGGAATCAATTATTCAAAATGCTATTGATGATGCGCAGCAGTTGGCTAGAAGCTTCTAGATCTTTATATAGAATTAGAATGGTTGGAGCAGAAAGTATTTATTAGATCTACAGTGCTATCATTTCCTATTAAAAAAATGTAGGTAGTTTACGTTGAATTTACACGTAACTTCCTACAGATTCTACTTTAGTGTCGTTAGTATCTTATGTTATTCTAGGTCAAGTTCTAACCATTGGGTGGTTCCTTCGCCAAGTTTATACCACCATAATAAATTGTTTGATAATTTGCCACCATTAGTTACCCCAGTATCAATTAAAGATATAATTTTATTCTCTTTAATTGAATACACATCAAGTGAATCCTTAGTTGAATACCAGGCAACATATTTATCATTTATGGTGAAGTTCCAATATTCAGTTCCATTATTTTGAACAACTATCTTAGTTGTTTGCTTTTTATCATCATATATTTTTATTGTTGATCTACCGGAACCCCATACTATATAGGGATAGTTAATGGCTGGAGCAACCACATTCATACCTTCTTCAAGCATCTTTTTGCTATTGTCTTTAGTATTTACTAGAAAAATACTTCCAAAACGTCCTTGCTTTTCAGTATCTATTTTCCCTTTGTCATATACTATCCACTCACCGCTAATAGAAGGATGTCCAAACTCCCCTTCTTTGGCATCTATTTCATCAATGATTTTATAACTATTATTTTTAAGATCATACATTTTTACAATTGCCTTTACAGCATTCTTGGAATCTGCTTCAAAGGTTGACCAAGCAACTTGTTGGTTAGAGGCAGAAATTTTAGGTCCAATCATTGTTGGCACATCGAATGCCGTTGATGATTCGTCTAATTTCCACATATCTACTTGAACTTTTTTTTCAGACTCAGTATCTATGGCATATATAGCCCAATCCCATTTAATCAAATCATTTGATGCCTCAGCGTATACAATCCATTTATCAGTAACCGCTGCACTGTATATATCCTTGTTTTTGGTAGCAGGTATTTCCTTGATGACTTTTTCTCCATTAGCATCTGTGATTAATATTTTATTGTCAGTATCTTCAGTTATTTGTAAGAAAACCTTTTCGTTTTTTGGTAGTACTCCTATAGGATAAGCATCTTTAAATGAATGTACATTTTGCTCGCTTATATTAATTTCTTGTTTTTCATTAATTACTTGCTCTTTATTACTTCCTTGATCTCCATTGATGCTATGCTGAGGTGATTTTGAATTTGGTGAAGATGTTGGAGTTTCTGTTCCACATCCACATGCCATTAAAAAAGTCATTAGAACTATTAATAATACTAATTTTTTCATAATTTATCTCCTAGTTAAATTTGAATTATAAAATGCTACAGCAGAGATTATACAATCTGCTGTAGTAACAAGTGATTACCAAACAATTCCTCTTTCGGCTAATAGAGCTTTCCATTTAGGTAGCTCGAGTGAGTGTACACCATAAGTGCCAGCACGACCATTGAATGGGTCATGATAAACCCCTTTCTTATAACTGTCTGATAAATTAGCACCTGAGTAACCTATTCCAGTTACATAGTGCCAGTAATCCTTACCTGAATTTTCGTATCCAACAAGGTACCCATTTTTTGATGACATATGGGTATCTAAAATAAATGGATGTCCATCTACAGTACAGCCAAGGAATGCAGTCCAAATAGTGGATTGATTTGGTGACCACGTAATATTATAGTAATTTGAGTTAGTATGCTTATTAAGTGCTTTGGCCCAATGATCACCAAAAGGTGTTTGTTTGCCATCAAATTGAAGGTCGTTTTTTAATGTATTTAATGAAATATTCTTGCCCCAGTTTAATAATAGATTATGGGCAGATGTTGGACCACAAGTGTTATTATCCGGTTGGTTTATGTATCCTGATGTACTTAAGGTTTTGCTGTAAGGCACATCAGGGATTGCCATTAAATTATTTGAATTATTTTTACCAACGTTTTTGAAACGTTCTGACATTTTACGAATTTTCTCTTGAGATGCTTTTATAGATTCTTCTGAAGAAGGAATGGCCTTCTGTTCTTCAGTAGACAGATCTGCTGCAAAAACATTAACACCGGTAAGTGATACAATAATTAATGAAAGTGCAATATATTTAGTAGTTTTCTTTATTATAAGTTTGCGATTAAGCATTTCATCACCTCGTTAAGTTTATTTTTTGCAACGTTGCAAATTTATTATACTGTAATTTACATTATATGTGAATAAAGGATATAAAAAAATATAATAAAAGTTTTGTAAAATATTATGGAATACACACATAAATAAAAATGGAGCGTCTAATTAAACTTTTATAAAATAGGTATGATTAATATAATTTCACTCAAATTAAAAAATCATTTTTGAAGATAAAAATACTGCTGACAAAATATATTTGTCAGCAGTATGAAATATCTAAATATAATTTAATCCATCACAAGATGGTAAAAATCATCTGGAAAGTAGAAGTTTTCATTATTAATATATATTTCGTTTAATTCATTATCTAATACATTAGCAGACTTATAACTAGTGACCTCTCTATTGATTCTTTCCATTTTATGATCCAGTTGATTTACCGTTTCTGCTGCTTCTTTAAGGTCTTGCAATAACTTTTCTGGAACCTTCTTGTTATACTTATAGTAAATCTTATGCTCTAGGCTTGCCCAAAAATCCATGCCAATGGTACGAATTTGAACCTCTACACAAACCTCTTCCATTCTGTCAGACATAAAAACTGGTACCTGTAAAATTAAATGAAGGCTTTGATAACCATTAGGTTTTGGATTTTTTATGTAATCCTTAATAGCTAGTACTTTTATATCCTTCTGACTTTGTAACATTTCACTTAATTTATAGATATCAGACACAAAGGAACATATTATACGAATACCAGCAATATCCTGTATATTCTCTTTTATAGAGCTTAAAGAAAGCTCCAAACCTTTTCTATATACTTTTTTTAAGATACTTTCCGGTGTTTTTATTCGAGATTTTACATGTTCAATAGGATTATAATCATGAATATATTGAAATTCCTGCTGTAATATATTAATTTTTGTGTTTACTTCTTCTAAGCCGAATTTATAGGACATCATGAATCTCGTTAGTTCGGTTTTTAGCTTTTTTAACTCTGCAGGGTTCCTTGCTTCCATTTACATCTACTCCGTTTCTAATATATGATTTACAGCTATTGAAAGTAAAGCTTTATTGTTTGTTGAAATCGTTATCTTAAGCTAGAAATCTATATTTATTTACACTGATATATTAATTTATTTATAGAGATAAGTCAAAGGGGGAAAAATTGAGAAAAATGTTGACTATAACCTTAGGGTCTGCCTTATGATTATATGGAGGTGAGGTTATATGTTAATTAATGAAGCAAGCAAGATAACAAACTTAACTAAAAAGGCAATTGAATACTACGTAGAACAAGGCTTAATTTTACCGGTGGTTTTAGACAATGGATATAGGGATTTTAGTGAAAAGGATGTGGAAATCTTAAAAAAGATTTCTGTTTTACGAAGGCTTGGACTTACCGTGGAAGAAATTAAACTTGTTTTTAAGGATGACACAAAGACCACACTGGGAAGGATAGCTTTACAAAGGGAATTAAATTTACAGAGAGAAGAAGCAAAGAAGGCTTTAATTGATAAACTTAGTAAGGAAGAAAATTATGGCGAAATAGATGCTCAATTAAAGGCAATTGAGAATAGTAAAACTATATCAGAAAAATTATTAGAAGCATTTCCAGGATACTATGGCCGATTTGTTTGTCTACATTTTTCAAAGTTTTTGAATGAGCCTATTAGTAGCCATAGTCAGCAATTGGCTTATGATGAGATTATAGAGTTTTTAGATAATGTGCCTCCTATAAATTTTCCAGAAGAAGTCCAAGAATACTTGATAGAGTTTGATACACAGGTTAGCATAGAAAGTATAAGGCAAGTTATAGAGAATACAAAGAAATCTGTTGAAAATCCTGATGAATTCATATCTAAAAATAAGGAAATGATTGATGAATATTTGAAATATAAAGAGTCTGAGGAATATAAAAATTCAGTAGCCCATAAACTTTTAGAAATAATTAGAGAGTTCAATAATACAAGCGGATATTATGATGTATTTATACCGGCTATGAAAAGACTTAGCAGTTCTTATGCTAAATATTATGAAAAACTGGAAGATGCCAATGAGAAACTATTAAAAGCATATCCAGATCTGTCAAGAAACCAGTAAATTCCTCTTGTATCAAGGTTTCAAAACTACCAAACCAATGCCAATTTGTGAGGAAAGCTTAGATTTCCGCATATTTCTCCAGTTATTCTGTTGCAATACAGTTTTACCTATTTTACAATAGGTAGTTATCATGATAGCATTACCATGTAATTGGAAAAGAACCGTCAGGATAATAAGATCATACCTGAAAGGCTTTAATATCTTTTGGGAGGATTGTACAAATGGGAAATAAAAGCGTTAAATTGAGGCAGGAGGTTTACAGGTCTGACGCTTGGAAGATTATTGATTGGCTAGAGGATCATGAAGTCAGCAGGTATTTGAATGAAGATCAAAATGTTACTGAATCTATTAGGCAGGTAATAAATAGAGTTAATCTGCCAATATTAACACCGCTATTTAACCAACAGGGTAGCTTTTTTATTATAACTATAAATGAAGAAGAGCCTATAGGTTTTTTAAGGCTAGTACCTAAGAATAAATCTGTTGAAATAGTGATAGTTATTGGTGACAAGGAAAAGTGGGGTAACGGATTTGGCTCTAATGCTATAAAGGAAGCTTTAAAGAAGGCATTTTTCTCCTGGAGAGCTGAAGAAGTTATTGCTAAAATCAACTTTAAAAATGAAAGATCAATAAGAGTTTTTAATAAAGTAGGTTTTAGAGAAGATAAGCGGTTAGCTAAAGAAATGCAATATGCCATGTCTATGGATGAGTTTTTAAAGCTTGCAGCATAAGTATATAAAAAACACTGGATACCTTTAAGGTGTCTAGTGTTTTTATTTATTAATTTAATAAGAATTATAAAAAGTGCTGATGATACTATAACTTTAATCATCAACACTATTTTATTGGTGCAAGATTTAAAGAAATAGTAGCAAGCTAACAGCCATTACTACCATACCAGCAACAAGCCCATAGATAGAAAGATGATGTTCGCCATATTCTCTGGCGGATGGTAGTAGCTCGTCAAGAGATATAAATACCATAATACCAGCAATTGTTGCAAAGATTATGCCAAACATAAGATCATTGATAAAAGGCATTAATATTAAGTAACCTATGAAAGCTCCTACTGGTTCTGATAATCCTGATATGAAAGAGTAAAAGAAAGCCTTCTTTCTATCGCCTGTAGCATAGAAAACCGGTACAGATACAGCTATTCCTTCTGGTATGTTATGAATAGCTATAGCTACAGCTATTGGTATAGCGATGGTTGGTTGCTGTAAAGCAGAAACAAATGTTGCTAAACCTTCAGGAAAGTTGTGAATTGCAATAGCTAAAGCTGTGAATAAGCCAGTTCTTAGTAACTTAGAATTTGAAGGTTGCTTTTTTGAGTCAATATCTTCTATTTTATGAACGTCGTGAGGATTTTCACCACTAGGTACTAGATTATCAATAAGGGCAATGAGAAGCATTCCTGCAAAGAAAGATATAACAGTTACCCAGGAACCTTTCTTTAGTCCTAGTTCAGCAGTAAGTGAATTTTGAGCTTGACTGAAAAGTTCTATCATAGATACATAAATCATTACACCGGCAGAAAATCCAAGACTTACTGATAAAAATTTAGTGTTGGTTTTCTTAGTAAAAAAAGCAAGGGAGCTTCCAATACCTGTAGACAAACCAGCTAATATAGTTAAACTAAATGCAAAAAGTACGTTATTCATATTTGTCCTCCCTCCAATATTATTCGTATATTTATTATAGCACTTTTGTTATATATCTATCTAAAGAGTTAACTTTATTAAAAATCTAAGTATAACAAGTACTAATTTGAATAATAATATTTATCAATTAATAATTATTATCTATATTATAGCTATTAGTATATTTTTTGTCAATTATTATGAGGTTAGTTTAAAGGGAAGATAAAAGAAAATTATTTTTAGTGAAAAATAATAATTTTAAAGCAAATATCCATTACAAATCAGGTAATATATGGTATAATTTTTAATAAGAAGTCATAAGTATATAGATTTGGGGATGAGAGATATGATGGGAGAGGCTAAAAAAAGTATAATAGCAATTTTGTTTTTTACTTTAATATTAGGAGGATGTAAGTGGAAGTCTCAAGAAACTGTAGCAGTGAATAAGAGCGAAAAAGTTACTACATCTGTCGGTGAGCAAAAGAATGAAAATTCTAGTAATCAATCTTCACAGAAGCCAGAGGAACAGACTGTAGATGAAAGTGATAAAAATAATCATGAATCTAGTAATAAGGATCCCCTTGATAATAAAGATAAGAAGAATGAAGTGGTTCCCGCTGTATCTGTTAATGTTTCTAGTTTAAATGCGGACAGAAGAGGCTGGTCCTGGTTATATTCACCTACAGAAGCAAAGGAGCTGCTAAATAAGTATCAGGGATACGCCGATGATGGAACATCGAATAAATATATATATTTAACCTTTGATGAAGGATATGAGAATGGTTATACTACAAGTATATTAGACACCTTGAAGGCTAATGATGTAAAAGCGGCCTTCTTTATAACAGGAGCTTATGTGGAGGGCTCGTATAATGGTACTAAAAATGTGGAATTGCTTAAGAGGATGGTAAATGAAGGGCATATATTAGGTAATCATTCAGTGAACCATAAGTCTATGCCCTCTATAAAGGATGAAGAAGAATTTAAGAAAGAGATACTAGGAGTGGAAGAAGCTATAAATGCTATTCCTGGTTTAAAAATGTCTAAATATTTTAGACCACCTATGGGAGATTTTAGTGAGCTATCCTTGTATTACACTCAAAAGTTGGGGTATAAGTCCATATTCTTTTCTTTTGCATACAAGGATTATGATGTTAATCATCAGCCCAATCCGGAAAAGTCCAAGCAAATGGTACTGGAAAAAACTAAGCCAGGTTCCATTGTATTGTTACACCCACAATCAAAAACTAATGCTGAAATATTGGACAGCCTTATTAAGGAATGGAAGGCTAGAGGTTTTGAATTTAAAACCTTAGATGAGCTCCCAGAGAAGGGGATATAAAAGTATTAATTAAGTAATATATTTGAAAAGAGAGATTCAGTGAAGGATCTCTTTTTTTATTGGGCAGAAATTTTAAGTTTTAATAAGTATTAGAGTTGCGGTGGATTTTTTAATATTTTATGTACTGAAAAGAAATAAAATATTAAGGTTAAGCTTGAAGGTAATAAATGTATATTTAGCCACATAAGAAGTAATACAATAATAAAGTTTATCTATCTGTGTGGCTAGGAGGGGAGTAATTGGACTATAGCAAGGAGGAAAAATTTTTAACTAAATTATTAAAACAATATAGAAAAGAGCTAGATAGATTTATAAATAATGATAAAAACTATGAACAAGGAAATATTAGTGAATTTTACAGAAAGATACTAGAAAGAACATTAGTAATTCAAAATATAGAATCAAGAATAGAAATGTGTAAAAAAAGAACTGGCTAAAAAGTTAGGACAATAAGGTATCTATAATTGCTTTAAATATAAAATTAGCAATTTGATATGCTTGATGGGAGCCTGTATAATTGAAAGGTGAAATTTTTTAAGGGAAGTTTAAGTATCAGGCAAGGGGAGTAGACACATGTTTATAGAAGAAGTAGGATTAAAGGTTATAACAGGCCCAATGTTTAGTGAAAAAAGCGGGGAGCTTATACATTCTCTCAATATAGCAGAGGCCTATGAAGGTAAAAGGGTTATAGTATTTAAGCCAGATATCGAGGTTAGAGATGGGAAAGGACGGGTGGCTTCTAGAACTGGTCTTGAAAGACCGGCAAAGGAATTACCTCAGTGCATCACAGATGAGGTAATAAATTATACTAAGGAACTTATTAAAGATTATGATGTTATTGGTTTTGATGAAGCTCAATTTTTTACTGGTAAAATCCTTGAGCTAATACAGTCTATGATTTTTTCAAAGAGAGTTATAGTAGCTGGATTAAATATGGACTATGAGGGAATTCCCTTTGGAAAAATGGGGGATATTATGGCGATGGCCGATGAGGTAGAACATCTTTATCCTATTTGTGCTTGCTGTAAAAAAAGACGTGCTATTTTTAGTCAAAGGCTTAGCAATGGTGAGCCGGTAAAAATAAAAGGTCAAACTATACAGCAGGGTGACAAAGAAAGTTATGAACCTAGATGCAGAATATGCTTTGTACCACCGGTAGAATAGATTTATAGAAAAGTGGCTTTTTATAGCCACTTTTTTTAAATAGTCTAGAAAGGTGTAATTGGTGGAGCAGCAGTTCCTTCAGATAGGCCTATGTTCTTTTGCAAAGCATCTGTAAGTATCAAGGCACCTATTTGGCTTATGATTGCCCCTAAAATCACTTGCTGATCTAAAGAAAGATTATACGGATCAAGATCTTTATTTTTAGCATCTTCCGAAGCAGACCAAAGAGCTGCAACTATTGCAAATATGCCACCAACTAATTTAATATTAGCAGCTAACAAACTAAGACGGTCGCTTTTGGTAAATACATTGATAGCATCTCCTATAAAAAAGAGAAAATCTGAAAATTCAACTAGTTGATCTATATCGGTTTCTTTGCTATTTTTAGATTGGGAGGTATTATTATACTTTGTGCTCTTAAAAGAAAACTCCATGGTATTGCCCCCTTATACTATAGTATAGTAGCAGTCTTTTGTAAAAGTTACATTAAGTCTTGAATATATATAGCAAATAAGGATAAAATGAAGAGAGAGTTAGGAATACATTTACCGTATAAAGAAATTGGGGGATTTTATGTCAAAGAAGAAGAGTGGGCAAAAAAATAATAAGGAAGCATTGAAAAATAATATAAAAGTAAAAGAAAAGACAATTAACAATTCTAAGAAATGGGCTATATTCTATAAGGATAAGGCTTGGGCCTTCTTGCTAGCTTTAGTGGCAGGGTTAAGTGTCCTTTATAGCTTTATATACTATTATTTTTTCAGTGAATCTAAGGTCACTGAAATTGTGAATGAGCAGCTTACAGAAGAGATGTCAGAGGCTATTGTAAATAATTCTAAATCCTTTGGATCCGCTTTTAAAATATCCATTATGGCTATGTTAACGGCTTTGATAACAGTACTTATTTTATCTGGCCTTTACTATATTTTAGTGGTAACTTTACGAGGAGAAATAAAGTTTAAGCAAATGCTGACAATTTACTCTGGGGCCTATATTATTACTATCTTAGGAGAGCTTGTTATAGAGGTATTTGGTAAGCTTACTAACAGCTCCTTTATGGCCGGTAGTGATCCTTATGTAAAAGTTCTATTTAATCAATTTAATCCATTTGAAATTTTAAGCCTTGTATTTATCTTTTATGGCATTAAGGCCTTTACAAGGATGAGCAATAAAAAGATTATTACCACTATAATTATAGTGGTTGCGGGAACACTTTTATTTAATATGATTAGGGTGTCCATTTCTCAAAGTCTTTCGGCTATATAAAATATAAAAGGCTTTTCTCAATATAATAGTTGAGAAAAAGCCTTTTTATAATTTTTACTTATAATTCTTAGAAATATCCTGCCAATTAACTACATTCCACCAGTTATCAATGTAATCTCCACGTTTGTTTTGATATTTTAAATAATAAGCGTGTTCCCAAAGATCTAAACCTAAAATAGGCTTAATGCCAATCATTATTGGACTATCCTGATTAGGGGTGGTAAGTATTTTTAAGTTTCCAGCAGAATCCTTTATTAACCAAGCCCAACCGCTACCAAATCTATTTAAAGCTGCTTCCTTGAATTCCTTTTTAAAGTTATCAAAGGAACCAAAGGCTTTGTCGATATCCTCCTTTAGCTTGCCGGTGGGACCAGTTCCTTTGTTCTTTCCCATAAAGGTCCAAAACAAAGAATGGTTATAATGGCCTCCGCCGTTGTTTCTAATTTCTTCTCTAATTTCCTTAGGCACTTTATTTAGATCTGACAGTAATTCTTCGATGGTTTTGCCTTTGAGCTCAGGATATTTATTTACAGCATCATTTAGTTTTTCCACATAGGCTGCATGATGGCCAGTGTGGTGAATTTTCATAGTTTGAGCATCTATGTAAGGCTCAAGAGCATCATAGCTATAAGGTAGATCTGGAAGTTTAAAAGGGCCTGTGGTTTCAAAGGCTTTAGCTGGCCTAGGCGTGGTAATTAAAGTAGCGGATAAAAGTACTGATAATAATTTAAGTAATTTTTTCATTGAAATTCTCCTCTCGAAATCTTTTGTGTATAGTTACAAATATAGTTATTCCGTAGAAGAGAAAAATTTATGCTATTTTATAAATTGCCCTTTAATCCTATAGCTTCAGCTGCTTTTTTCATGCCATTTATAGTTTCTTTAATAACATCATCTAATTCCATACCTAGTCTTTCTGCACCCTTAATTATAACTTCTCTATTTACACCAGCAGCAAAGCTCTTTTGTTTCCATTTCTTCTTAACAGATTTAACTTCTAAATCAAGAATGCTTTTACTTGGACGCATTAGGCATACTGCAGTAATAAGACCTGTTAGCTCATCGATGGTGTAAAGAACCTTTTCTAAATTGCTTATTGGTTTCACATCGTTGACAAGCTCGTAGCCATGACTTTGAATTGCACGAATATATTCCTCTGGCCAGTTTTCTGCTTCTAAAATTTCTCTAACCTTAAAGCAGTGTTGGTCTGGATACATTTCGTAATCAAGATCATGGACAAGACCTATGATTCCCCACTTATCTGGATCTTCATTGTAAAGACCTGCAAAATGACGCATTGCTGCTTCTACAGCTAACCCGTGAGTTATTAAACTTTCGCTTTTATTATATTTTTTTAAAAGTTCCAAGGCTTCCTCTCTAGTAGGCATCTTTATCATCCTTTCTAATAAAAAATAAAACCAACTAAACATATAAGTTAATTAAGATATTAGTAATTTTATCTAATATTGTCAAGGGTTCACCTTAGAAAACTGTTGTAAAAAATATATTAATTATTTTAAAAATAAACTATAAGTTTTAAATATAAGCTATAATATGTATAAAACATTTTTATTTTTTAATCCTATATGTGAGAAATATGTACTAACGGCTCTGTAGACTAGAACTATTAT
>Ga0209537_1001886_pt1 | contig 22304 bp, 24 predicted proteins | sample BioPla4DNA1_FD_187698 | JGI IMG/M metagenome (GOLD analysis project Ga0209537, IMG submission 187698) | Biogas fermentation microbial communities from Germany - Plant 4 DNA1 (SPAdes) (version 2) | ecosystem: Engineered > Bioreactor > Anaerobic > Digestate | place: Bielefeld, North... | reverse complement strand
CCTTTGGAGTGTCAAACAAACAGGAGTAGGAATATCCGAAACTGGGCACGATGAACAAGGAAGGAAACATAAACTTTTATAAGGTTTGATTTAAACTTTATAGAGTTTTATAAGTTTTCTGTAACGGGAAAGTACTTAGTTTTAAATTATAAAGTAGCACTTTTCTATTCTAATAAAAAAACCATCCAATTTTTTGGATGGTTTCCATAAATATTATTTAATTACTTCTATATTTCCCATATATGGTCTTAAGGCCTCAGGAACAATTACTGAACCGTCTTCTTGCTGATAGTTTTCTAGGATTGCTGCAAGGGTTCTACCTACTGCAAGACCTGATCCGTTTAAGGTATGAAGGTATTCTACCTTACCGTTATCTTCCCTTCTATATCTTAAATTTGCACGTCTAGCTTGGAAGTCTTCAAAGTTACTACAGCTGGAGATCTCTACATATCTGTTATAAGAAGGCATCCATACCTCTATGTCATAAGTCATAGCTGAGGAAAAACCTAAGTCTCCACTGCATAGCATAACTACTCTATAGGCTAGGCCTAGTCTCTTTAAAACTTCCTCTGCGTTCAAAGTCAGGCTTTCTAATTCTTCATAGGAGTTTTCTGGCTTTGAGAATTTAACTAATTCTACTTTATCAAATTGATGGTTCCTTATAAGTCCTCTAGTATCTCTACCAGCAGCTCCTGCTTCCTGTCTAAAGCAAGGTGTATAGGCTGTATAATATATTGGTAAATCCTTCTCATTTATTATTTCATCCCTTAGTAGGTTAGTTAGAGGTACTTCTGCTGTTGGTACCAAGAAAAAATCTTTGCTTGGTAAGTGGAACATATCCTCTTCAAATTTTGGTAGCTGGCCAGTACCTATCATGCTGTCCCTGTTAACCATGAAGGGTGGCGACATCTCTACATAATTGTGCTCTCCTGTATGTAGGTCTAGCATAAACTGAATAATAGCCCTCTCAAGTCTTGCACCTAGACCCTTAAAGAGAGTAAACCTTGAGCCTGTAATCTTTGTGGCCCTTTCAAAATCCAGTATATCTAATTCTGTGCCTATATCCCAGTGGGCCTTTGGTTCAAATTCAAAATTCCTTGGTTCACCAAATTTTCTTATTTCCACATTGTCTGCATCATCTTTTCCATCTGGTACAGATTCATGAGGAGTATTGGGGATTTGGAGTAAGGTATTTCTTAATTCTTCATCAATTGCCTTTACTTCCCCATCTAGTTCCTTTATTTTATCTGATAAGGACCTCATTTCAGCAAAAATATGGTCTGTATCCTTTCCTTCCTTTTTAAGTTTAGGGATTTCTTTTGATACTTGATTTTGTCTAGCCTTCATTTCCTCAACTTCTGTTAAAATGCTTCTTCTCTTTTCATCTAATTCAAGAACTTTGTCAATTGGAAAGTCTCCATGTCTTTTCTCCAATGCTTTTTTAACTTCTTCTGGATTAGATCTGATTCTCCTAATATCTAACATATAATCTCCTCCCGTATTATTAATAATTGACAATTGACAGTTGACAATGGACAATGATTTTGGTCGAGCTTTGAGGTCTAGGTCCTTCGATAGTTAAGATCCTTCGTTAGTAAGACTCATCCTGAAAAACTCAGGGCGACACTTCGTATCGGTTTATTTTGTCCGTCTCAGGATGACAGCTATGTTGTCATTCTGAACGCAGTGAAGAATCTGACACGAAGTGTCATCCTGAACATAGTGAAGAATCTTCGACCCTAAATCATAGCTCAAACAATTGTCAATTGTGCATTGTCCATTGTCAATTGAATAGAATTCACTAATAAAAAAACTCTCATCCCAAATATAGGGACGAGAGTATTTCCCGCGTTGCCACCCTAGTTAGCCAAAGGCTCACTCGTAACTTAAAGGCTCTGGGCTGGATTCAATACTTCACTTTACCAATTTCCACCAACCATTGGCTCTCTATAAAAGCTCCATATTTACTATTTCCCTTCATTGCCTGTATTTAATTAAAGAATATTATAGCAAAATATGAAATAATGTCAAGGGAAAAAGTAAAATAGCAATTGGAAAAGCCAAGTGTCTTGGCTTTTCTAATTGCTATTTCTCATCTTTTGTTTTTTATACAGCTTGTCTTTAGTTAGGGGAAGTTGTCCTTCCAACCTATATATACCACAGAAATCCTTGTCAAAACATTAACTTTTGAAAATCACCAAAAAATTATAATTTCATATCTCCTGGCTTTATTAATCCCTTTTTCCTCATCCATTCTGCTACTATATAGGAAATTAAACCTGGTAGTATAAAATGCATCAAAAGGATTAAGATCAAGGTCCTTGGGTTGGCTCCCATGGCATCTATGGTAGCAAATTGTCCAACTAGGCCACTGGTTCCCATGCCTGCACCCATGGGAGTGCCTTCCATTTGAAGCACCTTAGTTGAAATTGGTCCCAAGATTGCAGATGCAACTATGGCTGGAATCCAAATTAGGGGATTTTTAATTATATTGGGCATCTGTAACATTGATGTTCCTATGCCTTGGGCAATAAATCCTCCAATTCCATTTTCTTTATAAGAAGCAACTGCAAAACCAATCATATTGGCAGCACATCCTACTGTACTTGCACCAGCTGCCAAACCTGATAATCCTAGGGATATGGCTAAGGCCGCTGAACTAATGGGTAAAGTAAGTACTATTCCCATGACTACGGACACTATTATCCCCATAGGTATTGGATGTAATTCTGTAGCCCTATTGATTATGCCACCAAAGAAGTTCATTACCATTGTCATATATGGCCCTATATAGATACCTACTAAGCCACCTATTACAATAGCACTAAAGGGTACCAATACTATGTCCACTTTTGTCTTTCCACCGATTAGCTTTGAAAACTCAGCTGCTATTAGGGAGGAAATAAAGGCACCCACAGGCTCACCTGTATTAATAATTGCTGTTGCACCATCAAAGCTGATGCTGCCTGCCCCAATTGCCCCTACTACTACAGATGCAAATATTCCAAGAGGTGGAGCTCCCACACTGTAGGCTACTCCTGCACCTATGGCAGGGCCCATTAGTTTTTGAGCAAGATTTCCAAAGGTCACTAATATACCTATATCAAATAAGGTTCCTAATTGTTTGATTATAAGCCCTATTAGTAAAGAGGAGAATAAGCCTAAGGCCATTCCATTTAATACTTTTACAAGGTAATTTCTAAAACCACCCTTAGGTTTTGCCATTTTACCACTCCTTAAATAAAATGTAAATACACCTGTCTTGTCACCTATAGATATAAATATACCACCTTAATCTTCTTCAATCAAGTATTTTTTCTCTAGGAGTTTATTTCTAATTCTGTCAAAGGCTTCTTCATCTTCTACTTCTATTGTATGAAGATGTATCCCTCCTGTTAAGGAGGACAAGGGCTCTGCCTTAGTCTTTTTAAACTCTTTCATGAATAGATCTAAGTCATATCTAGAACCTATTTGTAATTGGGATCTTATTTCTCCATATAGGGGGTGTTCAACTATTACGTCTATTATCTTTCCCCCTAAATCTACTATTATTCTCAACTCTTCCTCTAGCTCTTCATTGTTATAGTGGACGCAAACTATGGTTTTTGTTAGCTTTTCCTTTTCAAAACCTTTAGGTAGTATATAACCTCTTGGAGTGGCCAGTATGTTTTTCCCCTTAGCCCTTAAAAGGGCAATATCTTGTACTATTACTTGTCTGCTTACATTTAACCTTTCAGCTAACTCTGTTCCTTTAACGGGCTCCTGAGCATTTTCAAGGATATTAAGTATTTTATCTCTTCTTTCATTTCCATCCATAATAACTTTCCTTTCCAATTACTTTTCAAATCTTAAGTCTTCTCCATAGAATTTTAGAGGTATAAATTTGTCTAATATCCTAGAAAATACCCTGTCGGTATAGATCTCGGATATTTCCTTAGGAGTTAGATTTGTAGATATAATTGTCTTCTTACCTGCCAAAATTCTAGTATTTACTATATTGAATATCTCTGCATTGGTAAAGGTGTTGGCAACTTCAGTGCCTAAATCATCAATAATTAGTAGGTCTGCTTCAAATAGCAAATCATATTCCTTGCTATGAGACTCAGCACCATCTTTTTTAAATCTATGCTTTTCTATTAATTCTAAAATAGTGAAGGCAGTTTGATAGATTACTATCTTGTTTTTATCTAATAAGGACTTTGCTATACAGTTACATAGAAAAGTCTTTCCTAAACCTGTTGTACCATAGAATAATAGGTTCTCACCATTATCTTCGTCGAAGTTGTTAACAAAACCTTCGGCTATGCCTACTATTTCCTGCATATTTTCCCTTGGGGTTAGGAGTTCATTTTCAAAGGGCTCATCTTTAAATAAATTGATATTAAAGGTTTGGAAGTTTTCTTTTTTTAAGACGTTTTCAATATTAGACATCTTATAGGCACGAGAAACTAAGGCTTGTTTTAAGCAATTGCATTGAGTGCCATTTTCTAGATAACCAGTATCTTTACATAGGTAGCAGTCATAATCAATATCCATATAATCTACTGGTATATTTGATTCTGTCATTAGGTAAGCCTTTTCCATCTTAAGCTTTTCTATTTTCTGTTTTGCCTTTTCTGCTACTTCTTTATAATTGTCTGGATTGTTGAGGATACTTTTAGACATGGTAAGGCCTATTTTAAATATTTCTTCATCAATCTTTTTAATGGCAGGGACCTCCCTATAAACCTTTTCCTTTCTCATCATTTGCTCACGGAGTTTTCTATCCCTTTTTTTCTCGTATTCAATTGATATTTCCTTTAATATATCCTTATACATATTATGCTTCTCCTTTTACCCTTTGTAGATAGCTTTCTCTCTTTCTCCTAGCTATTTCCTCTAATTCCTCTGCAGAATAATTTTCTGTTCTTTGTTTGAAATTATGGAACCTAGTTTTCTTTACAGCCACCTTGTTTTCCACTTTTTTTGGTTTATTATATTCCTTTTTTTCTTTTGGCTTATCCTTTTCTTCAATTTCCTCTATGGTCTTTATGTCTTTTTTGTACCAGGCTGTGAGGATGGCATCTATGTATTTTACATTTGGATTGGCTACCTTAGCAGAGCCTTCACATCCCTTAAGTACCATTTCAATGGAGAATTTATATTCATCAAACCATTTATCTATTATCTTCATTTCTCCCTCTGTAATAGGCCTATTATCAAGGCCTAAGGCTTTCATTACCCTTCTATACCTATAGTACTTTTCATCTTGGCTTTTAAAGTGTTCTAGTAAGGCATCCATATTTGTAAGCCCCATATCATACCAATTTCTAACTATGCTTTCAACGTAGTTAAACTTCCTTACGCCCCTTCTTTCAACTCCATAGGCAAAGGCCATTTCTATTACATCTGGGTTCATATTATAGTTTTTTATCCAATCGAGTATTTTTAATTTTTCAGTGGCCACAACTTCCCTTCGCATTATATCGTCTATATTATTGAACATCTTGTTTATTAAGGGAATTTGGTTAGCCTCTATTAATTCCTTAGGTGTAGTAGATTTTGATGGCTTTACTTCTTCAGGCTTTGTGTTAAATAAGCTAAGGTTGTTTTTTATGTATAATTGCTTTAGATTTAAGAATTTTACCTTGTAATTATATTCATCATCTTCATCTACATGGATTTTTTCTATTATCCCTTTACTCTCCCAAAAATCCCAAGCCCTTAAAACATCATCTAAGGGGATTCCTAAATGTTTTGCTATTATTTGATTATTTACCTCTACTTTTACATCCTTATCATAGGCATATTTATATCCAAGTAAATATACTTTTACATAGGTGCCATTTGCCATTGGCATAAAATCATTTATAAATATATTCTCTATGGGAGTATCTCCCAAATCCATATCTGTGGTCTCTAAAAAAAAGCTCATATAATCAGCTCCTAAGTTTTTATCCTCTCATCTGAAAAAATCTTCTCTTGTGCAAAGTCATTTTGTAAATATAATTATATATCTTTTCCCCATCAATTACAAAAGAAGATTTTTCTGCTAAATAATGGGGGTTTGTTAAGTCTAGACCTTGATTGAAGAATTCATCAAGGTAGTAGCCAGCCGGTTGAAAGCCCATTTTTTCATATACCCTGTAGGCCCTTTTATTGAATTCTGCCACTTCTAATATCATCTTTCTCATTTTCATCTTTGTAAAATAATGCCTTAAAAAGGTATCTAATATTTCTGTTCCATATCCCTTATTTATGTGGTTTGGGTCTAGGACTATACCTAGTGTAGATTCTCTTCTAAGTATTTTTATTCCCTTAATCCCCATATAGCCAATAAGCTCATCATTTTCATTTCTAATGCCAAAGTATTTATTAAAAAGATTATTAACCTTCATCCTATACCATAGTCTTATTTCCTTATCAGACATATGAGGAAAATTGTAATCTTCTAATAGAGGATTATCATGGTATCCCCATTTTCTCATTTCAAATACATCTTCTAATCTTAAGTTTCTTATGGTAACCCTTTCTCCTTTTATTTCCATATCCTACCACTCCGTTTGTTGAATTCTCAGTTCACAATGCACCATTATTTAGAAAAAATGACAAATTACTGGTTCCACTACAAGATTTGATGCCTTCAACAGCTTATTTACAACTGGAAATCAATGGGCCCTTACATTTAAAGCCTGATTTCCAATATTGTTGTAATTTTCGCTGGAAGGCATTACAAATCTTTCAGAGTCACTCGTACAATTTGTCATTTTTCTATAACTGCCACTATTCACTATTAGTTGTTCACTATTCACTGAAGCTAATGGTGAACTGTGAATTGTGAATTGTGCATTGTAAAAAAGTTTACTCTCTTGCCATATTAACAAATTTAGTGAATTCCTTTTTAAATACTAGCTCTATGCTGCCTGTTGGTCCATTTCTATGTTTTGCAATAATTACTTCTCCAATATTCTTCTTTTCTGAATCCTGGTTATAATATTCATCTCTATATAAGAATAATACCACGTCAGCATCTTGCTCTATGGCTCCAGATTCCCTAAGGTCAGACAGAATTGGTCTATGGTCAGACCTTAGCTCTGGTGCACGGCTTAGCTGTGATAAGGCAACTACAGGACAGTCTAGCTCCTTAGCCAAGGCCTTCAAGCCTCTAGATATGGCTGATATTTCCTGCTGCCTACTCTCATGACGGCTTTCTGATTGCATCAATTGTAGATAGTCTATTAAAACAAGATCTAAACCATGTTCTATCTTAAGTCTCCTACATTTTGCCTTCATTTCCATAAGGGATATACCAGCAGTATCGTCTATAAAGATCTGTGCTTGGGATAAGGGCCCTATGGCATTTATTATTTGCAACCACTCATCTTCCGATAACCTACCAGATATGATCTTTTGAAGGTCAACATGGGATGTAGAAGAAATCATTCTTTGAACTAATTGTTCCTTAGACATCTCCAAAGAAAATATGGCTACTTTCGCTCCACCTTTAAGGGCAGCATTACTTGCAATATTTAAAGCAAAGGCTGTTTTTCCCATAGAAGGCCTAGCAGCCACTAGGACTAAGTCTGATTTTTGAAGTCCTGACAATTTATGGTCTAAATCTATAAAACCAGTAGTAATCCCTGTTAAGGCATCTTGATTAGCAGCTCTTTCTTCAATTTGAGAAAAGCTGCTTAATAATACTTCATTTAAGGGCGAAAAACCTTCCCTATGTTTGCCTTGAGTAATATCGAATATGGCCTTTTCAGCCTTTTCTATTATGGCATTTACCTCGTCTGAATCCTCATAGGATTTTAATATAATTTCGTCACAGGATTTAATAAGCCTTCTTAGTATAGACTTTTCCTCTACTATTTTACAATAATATTTTGTATTGGCAGTGGTACCTACAATACTAGAAAGGTCAGCAAGGTAGGTGACTCCACCTATGTTTTCCAAGGTTCCTCGTCTTTTTAATTCTTCTGATAAGGTTATTAAGTCTACTGGTTCATTTTTATTATATAAATCTATTATGGCTTCAAAGATTTCCTTATTTGCTTCTTTATAAAAATCTTCTGGTTTAATTATTTCTACTGCAGTATTTATAGCTTCTTTATCTAAAATCATGGCCCCAAGAACTGATTGCTCTGCTTCTATGCTATGGGGTGGAATTCGTCCAATTACTTGAGCATCTATTTGAACCAACTCCTTACTATTGAGTAATATTGACCCTTAGCTTGGCCACTAACTCAGCATAGACTCTTATGTCTACTTCAGTAACCCCTAAGGATTTAATATTATCTTTTAATTCTATCTTCCTTCTATCTATATCTAACTTATGTTGAGATTTTAGAGCATCGGCTATATCCTTTGAAGTAATGGACCCAAAAAGTCTTCCACCTTCTCCTGCCTTAGCTTTGATTTCAACTGTAATGCTTTCTATTTTCTTCTTTAACTCTAAAGCTTCTTTATGCTCTTCTTCTTTTTTTTGAGCCTCAATTGCTTTTTGCTCTTCCCATTTCTTCAAATTGGCAGGTGTTGCTTCTACAGCATGACCCTTTGGTAGTAAAAAGTTTCTTGCATATCCATCCTTGGCATTTACCAAATCTCCAGCCTTACCTAATCCTTTTACATCCTTCAATAATATTACCTTCATTCCTCTTCACCTTCCTTTAAGTATTCATCTATAACATTAATAAGAGTTTCTTCAACCTCATCCATATCCATATTATCTAATTGGGTTCCGGCACTAGTTAAGTGTCCACCACCACCAAGTTTTTCTAATATCAATTGGGCACTTATATTACCAATTGACCTGCCACTTATATGAATTTTATTATTCATATAAGTCATTACAAAGGAGGCTTCCACTCCATTTATATTCAACAACTCATTGGCTGCTTGGGCAGCAATTAACACAGAATCTTCCATTTCTCTTTCCAATCTACCTATGGCTATTTTATCAAACAAGATCTTGGAAGACTTTATTACTTCTGCCTTGTATAGGAATATATTGTAATCATCCCTAAATAATTGTCTAACTACTGTAGTATCAGCCCCTGCCCTTTTTAAAGTAGAGGCAGCTTCAAAGGTTCTAACCCCAGTTTGATAGCTGAAGTTTTTTGTATCTACTGCAATTCCAGCAAGTAAAGCTTCTGCTTCAAATTTAGTTAAATTGATCTTTTCACTCATATAGGATAATACTTCTGTTACCAACTCACAGGTAGAAGAAGCATAGGGTTCTAGATAGGTAAGGACTGGGTCCTTAATAAATTCTACACCCCTCCTATGATGGTCTATAACTACTACCTTTTCTATAAGCTCCAATAATTCAGGTTCTTCTGTAAAGCTGGGCTTATGATTATCTACTACAACTACTAATGAGTTGTCATTGGCCATTTCTAAAGCTGTTTCTGGTGTGATAATGCTATCTAATAGCTCAGCTTGTTCATTTTTCATTCTTTCATAAATATTTTTAATAGATGGGTTTTCTCCCCTTAGGACTAAGTATCCTTCTTTTCCTCTGTCCTTAACAGCCCTTAAAACCCCTATACCTGCTCCAAAGGAGTCCATATCTGGGTTCTTATGGCCCATTACAAATACCCTGTCTGCTTGGTCTATAAGTTGTCTCAGGGCATATCCAATAACTCTAGCTTTTACCTTGTTGCGCTTCTCTACAGCCTTTGTTCTTCCACCGTAAAAGCTTAGGTTGTTGCCTACTTGCACTACTGCCTGGTCTCCACCCCTACCTAAGGCAATATCAATGGCAGCCCTAGCATTAGCATAGGCATTATTAGGATTATTGCCATCTGCTCCAACTCCGATACTTAAAGTAATAGGTATTGTATTTCCTAAATCTAGTTCTCTCATTTGGTCCAAGATGTCAAATTTCTTAGTCTCTATACATTTAAAACCGTGGTTTTCTATTATTATAAGATATTTGTCATTTTCATATTTCCTGACTATACCATTATGTTTGGCAAAATAAGTGTTAATATTTTTATCGATTTCCGCCAAAACTAAGGGCCTATTTACCTCTGGAGTATTGTTTTTTACATCATCATAATTATCTACATACACCAAGGCCACTACTAGTTTTTCATTGATATATTTTTGGGCTAGTTCTACAAATTTTGTATTATCAACCCAATATAGCATAATTATCATATTGTTAGGACTGCTGGTTTTACTTGTATCTACTAAATTAGGATATATTTTATAATGTTTATCCTTATATTTAATATCTAAAGCCTTTAGTTCTTCCTTCAGCATTCCTTCAATACTAAATCCTGGTATTAAACTTGTTATATTTTGATGAAGTATATCTGGGTCATCTACCATCTTCAAAAATGGTGTATTATACCATCGGATACTTCCATTTTCATCTACCATAACGAGAGGAAAGGGCATATTAAATATGGCATGCTTTGTTGCAGACTCAAACTCATCTGACAAGCCTTCCACATATTTTTTTATTTCTTCTTCTTTCCTCTTTATATTTTTTATATTATGGAAGATTAAGTATCCTAATAAAATTCCACCTATGGCCCCTAATATAGGCTGGTAAAGTCCTATAATAATGGTTAGAAATCCAATTACTAAAAGATACAAATAATCATTTAGCCACTTTAATATTTTATTTTTCATAATAATCCCCCTATTAGGATCCTTGCCTTCTTAATTTTCTTAAATCAAATACGCTATCCATTACACCTATTAAAAACAAGATAGTTGTTGTAGGTAAGATAATAATGTTTAAAGCCAATATTATAAACCTAAATATGGACTTTATCTTAAGCCTAATTAGTAGAAAATCTAAGACTGCTAATCCTTGTACTATGAATATGAATCCTACTAAAAATGTGATATTTAATAATAATGCTCCATGATATTGGACCTCTAGGTATTTCATTAGAAAAGCTGCTAAGAACATTATACCAATACCAGGGATGATATTGTTTGGTAATTTAAACCTTGAAAATCTTTGAACCGGTACATATCCATATCCCATTTTCCTAAGTGATGCAGATGCTAAGAATATATTTATATAGCTGATAAAAAAGGAGATTATAATTAAAAATGAAGGGATACGAACCATAATTGATTTATTATGATCTTCTATAGATTCGGCTAATCTAAGTAGTTCTTCGTTTGATACTCCTAACTCTTTAAAGGTTTCTAACTGCATATTTAGGGATTGAGATAGGAAGTCTTCCAATTGAACTGTAAAATTAAAGTCTGATAACCTCTCTCCCAATGCTATTATCAAGAAAAAGGAGAGAACAAATACTCCAGTGGATATCAATATGGTTTCCATATTCTTTTTCTTATACTTTATACAATAGTTAATAGCAATACTTAAGGGTCCAAATAATAAGACTATAGAAGCTCCAGCAGTGCTTCCTAAGAGCAATTGAATGATTAAAGATGCAATTATTATGCTCAATATATTATTATATATATGATTTCTTACTCCTAATATTATAAATGGTAGGGGAATAAATAGCATTAAGGATGGAAAATAATGGATTCCATAAACTGCATATATGACCATAATTGATATTACAATTATACTTTCTATGATGGTTTTTTTAAGCTTATCGTTAATATCCAAAAATTTCACCTCTAATTCTTATCTTTATCAATAAATTCAAGGAGTATACTTAAGTCTCCATACCATTTTTCTATTTTATGCTCTTCTATTAGGTTTATCTTTATATTTTCTCTTAAGGCTGATTCAATATCCTCAAATTTCAGCCCAAGTCTTTTCCCTAATAGCAAAGCTTCTAATATAATATTTGAAATAAGGTCCTCAAGGTTTTCCTTTGTATTTTCTTCTCCATGTGCTAAAACCCTATAAAGGTTTGCAACGGAATCTAACAATTGAGCTTTTAGCCATTCTATGGTTCTCATATTTTTTATAATATCTATATCTTTATTTTGCATCTTTTTCCCCATCCTTTAATTAAATTTAGCCTTATTAAAATAATACAAAGTATGAGTCCATAAGTCAAATAAAAAAGAGAGGATAACCTCTCTTATTCTGCACTATATGGTAGTAATGCTACTTGTCTTGCTCTCTTTATAGCTGTTGTAAGCTCTCTTTGATGTTTTGCACAGTTTCCGGAAATTCTTCTTGGCAGAATCTTTCCTCTTTCTGTAATATATTTTTTGAGCTTGCTTACATCTTTATAATCTATATGAGTTGCCTTATCTACACAAAAACTACAAACTCTTTTTCTTGGTTTATACCTTCTTTGCACCTTCTAACCCTCCTTCTAGAATGGAATGTCATCGTTGTCGGTTGGGTGGAATCCTTCTATGTCTCCGAAGTCTAGGCCAGAGTCGTCAAAACCTTGATTTCTATTGGTGTCGCCCCATTCTAAGAATTCAACCTGAGTAGCTACAACTTCAGTTGTATATCTCCTGATACCATCCTTTTCATAGGAACCAGTTTGAATTCTTCCTTGAACAGCAACCAACCTACCTTTTGCTAAATAATTGGCACAATTTTCTGCAGTTTTACCCCATACTACAATATTTATAAAATCCGCAGTTGGTTGATTTCTGGCTTCCATTTCCTGTTTTTTCTCTTTGGATAAGCCTCTATCAACTGCCAATGTAAATCTTGCAACAGGGTTTCCTGATACAGGTATATATCTAAGCTCTGGATCTCTTGTCAACCTACCGATTAATACAACATTATTCATATTCTCACCCACCTTAGACTATTCATCTTCCCTAACGATCATATGTCTCATAACACTGTCGGAAATTCTAGCAATTCTATCTAATTCGTCTGTGATCTTTGGTGTACCTTCGTAGTTGATGATTATATAGTATCCTTCATTTAGATCGTCGATTTCATATGCTAGCTTCCTACTTCCCCATTCAGTAACTTCTGAGACATTGCCTCCGTCCTCAGTTATTATACCTTTAAATCTTTCTAGGACTTGGGCTCTCTTCTCTTCTTCATTTGGGTAGAAGATAACCATCATTTCATATTTTCTCATATCTTTCACCTCCTTATGGACTATCGGCTCTAACTTCCGTTAGAGCAAGGATTACCAAAGTATTATATCACTTCCATCAATAGGATGCAAGTATTTATTTAATCTTAGTGTGCCTATATTTTGCTAAAAAACTATATTAAAATATGGAATTAGGACAAATTTAATTGATAAAAGTACAAGTTACTAATTTACATAATAATTTTTTTCAAACTCGTATTTTATCCTATCATAATCATAACCTAGGGATAATAATACCATTAGTTTAATTCTGACCTTTTGTGGAGGTAAGTCTTCTCCAAATATGACTCCTAAACTTCTCAAGTGCTTTTCTGAACCCTCAAACCCATATGTATTAGTGAAAAATCTTCCCTTTATTGGTCTAGAGGTTAGTACAAGGGGTATTGAACCACTTATGGCTTCCTTTATGCCATCTAGCATAGCTTTTGGAATATGGCCAGCTCCTAAAGCTTGCAATACTATACCATCTACACTATCCTTTATACTATTTCTTATATTTCTAGAATCCGCACCAAGGTAACTAGGTATTATATCTACAACAATATTCTCAATATTTCCTAGGCCATAAGTCTCCCTTATAATTGGCATTCTAAACCATAGGACCCGTTTATTGTCTATGGTACCAATATGTCCAAACTCCAAAGACTTAAAGGTATCTAGTCTCGTTCTATGGGTTTTAGTAGCCTCCCTTGCAGGTATTATTTCTGATGCAAACACTATCAAGACACCCATTTTGGCTGCCATTTCATCTGCAGCAACCCTAATAGAATCTATAATATTTATCGCCACATCAGAGCTTATGGCAGATAGATTTCTCTGTGAACCAGTAAGTATGATTGGAATATCTAAGTCAGTTGTCAAGTCTAAGAAATAGGCCGTTTCCTCCATGGTGTCTGTTCCATGAGTAATTACAATCCCATCATAACCTTTCTTGCTCACATCAATAACGAGCTTTCTTAACCCTATTAGGTCCTCAATTGTCATATGGGCACTAGGTATATTTATAAAATCAAAGTCATCTACTATAAACTCTTTTCTTATATCACTTAATGATTCAATTAAATCCTTGGCCCCAGCAGTGGGAACAGCTAGTCCAGAATTATCTGCCTGCATAGCTATGGTTCCACCTGTTGAAATCAATGCAATTTTTTTCATGAAAACTTCCTCCTTTCTGTAAAATTCAACATTAGCACAAGTGGGCACCAACATTATCAAGCCTATGAACAAAAACTTCCCATCCTAGATATTGGTTACTCATAAATTCCCGAATGTCTTTAATAAGCTGATTATCTTCCCCTTTTCCTATACACATTATGGTAGGACCTGCTCCACTTAAGTAGCAGCCTAAAGCTCCTATATTATTTATAGTAGTAATAATATGCTCAAAACCTGGAATAAGCTTTCCTCTGTAGGGCTGATGAAACTTATCCTGTAAACCTAGTTTTAAAAGGCTATTGTCCCCTGTTACTAGGGCTGTAAGCAGTATACTTACCCTGCCTACATTGAAAATCCCGTCCTTATAATCTATTTGTTTAGGAAGGACTTCCCTGGCCTTTGAAGTTGATAGTTCAAAATTTGGAACTAGGGCTATAAAATTCAAGTGGTTTTTTATAGGAAGTTTTCCTATATGGACCCTATTTCCTTCCATAACTGAAACCACCAAACCTCCATAGATGGCTGGTGCCACGTTATCTGGATGGCCTTCTATTTCAGTGGCTAGTTTTAATATGTCCTCTTTATTTAATGGATTGCCTAGGATTTCATTGGCTCCCATGATGCCCCCAACTATACAGGCTGCGGAAGAACCTAAGCCCCTTGCCATTGGTATATTTCCATCTACCCGGATTTTTACCGGTATAATAGGCTTGCCTAAACTTTGGAAGACTTTCCTATAGGACCTATATATTAGGTTTTCCACTTCCTCTAAATTACTTTCAATAAAGGTAAATGTATTGTACCTGTCAATAGCCAAGCCTAAGGCATCAAAACCTGGGCCCAGATTTGCACTTGTGGCTGGAACTTTTACCTTAATCATCTTTATTCACCTTCAAAAATCTTAATATTATATTTCTCATCTCATCTTTCCCACATACAGTTTTATGGAGCTCAGGTAGGGTTTCTAGTTCTCCTAATTGTTTTGGTAAGCCTTCATTGGAAAGCCTTGAGATCTTCTTTAAGTCAATAAAATCATCTTTTGTTGGGGTTTGGCCAATAGAAGTCAATACCTTCTTATGAAACTTAAAGGGGCTTGCAGTTGATGCAATTAAAGTCTTACTTGAATCCTTTTCAGCTTCTAAATATTTCATATAAACTCCATAAGCCACAGCAGTGTGGGGGTCTATTATGTAGTTTTCCCTTTCATAGACTTCCTTTATCCAATAGGCTGTTTCTTCCTCATTGGTGTAATTAGCATATATGTCTTCTCTGAAGCTGTCCCAGTGATATTTTCCCTTTTCCTTTAAGTCTGTCATCTTTTCCCTTATAAGGTTTTCATCATCTGAAAGATGGTATAAAAACCTTTCAAGATTGCTAGATACTAATATATCCATAGATGGAGATGAGGTAAGGAGTAGGTCTCTTTCCTTATTATATATACCAGTGTTAAAGAAGTCGGATAATACCTTGTTGTTATTTGATGCACAGATTAGCCTATTAACAGGTAGTCCCATCCTTTTAGCGTAATAGGCTGCCAATATATTTCCAAAGTTACCTGTAGGAACTACAATATTGATCTTTTCACCTTTGGAAATAGCTTGTTTTCTAAGTAGTTCTATATACCCATATACATAATAAATTATTTGAGGTATAAGCCTGCCTATATTTATGGAATTGGCAGATGATAATATGTATCCTTGTTTTTCTAGAAGTTCATTGAAGTCTTCATCGGCAAATATCTCCTTAACTCCACTTTGGGCATCATCAAAGTTTCCTCTTATGGCTGAAACAAAGGTGTTGCTACCCCTTTGGGTAACCATTTGGAGTCTTTGAATATGGCTTACCCCTCCATGTGGATAAAAAACTATAACATTTATGCCTTCAACATCTTTAAAGCCTTCTAAGGCAGCTTTACCTGTATCTCCTGAAGTTGCAGTTAGTATTACAATTTCTTTATCTATATTTTTATCTTTTATTGCAGCCTTCAAAAGGTAAGGAAGTATGGTAAGGGCCATGTCCTTAAAGGCTAATGTAGGCCCGTGGAATAACTCTAAGAAATGAGCATTTTCAGTGCTTTTTATTTCAACTATATTTTCACTTCTAAACTTTTCATCATAGGCTCCATCTACTGCAGACAGAAGTTCTTCCTCTGTATAGTCTGTTAAGTATAGGCTTAAGACCTTATAAGCCAGTTCTTTATAGTTACAGTTGATTAGTTCCTCTATAGATGGAAAAGAAGGAAAACTTTCTGGAACGAATAGGCCTCCTTCCTCTGATATGCCTTTTATAATAGCTTCCTTGGAGGAAACTATATTATTTTTATCCCTAGTACTATAGTACTTCATGTTAGCCCTCCTAATGTTCAAATTCACCTGTAAAAAGGATTTATATTAAGGAATATTATATTTTAATTTAACTCCTGTGTAAACTTTTTCTGAGAAAGTTTATAACTAGTCTTTATGACTATCATCTTTCCAGATCTTTGTCAAAACCGGGAACTTATAAAGATACCAAATATTTTACATAGATTTAACATTGCCATGTATTTGGATTTAACATTGATATTTTACACTAATATTGAGAAAAATAAGAATGAAAAAAATCGAAAGGAAGGATATTAAATGAAAAAGCTATAGACTTGACAGGTAAAAGAACAGTAATTGAAGGCAGTAGAAGAATGATTGAGGATTTATTATATAATCTTGTAGATAATGCCATTAAGTATAATAAATTAGGTGGAAGGGTCTCAGTCAATATATATTCTAAAGATAGTTGGGCAATTATTAAGGTTAGTGATACAGGTATAGGCATACCCAGTGAGGACCAAACTAGGATATTTGAAAGGTTTTATAGGGTTGATAAATCACGGTCTAAAAAAGTAGGTGGCACTGGCCTAGGCCTTTCAATTGTCAAGCATATTGTAGAATTTCATGATGGAAAAATACATTTATCTAGTGTGGAAGGAGAAGGAACTACTATAGAAGTCCATTTACCAAAATAATCCCCTCAATTGAGGGGATTATTTCTATACTAAAATTTAATTAGTTCTTAATGCTTCCTTTATTACCTTTCCTAGGGCTTTTATACCTTCCCTTATCTTTTCATCATTCATATTAGAATAGTTCAATCTAGCTGTGTTTTCATTTCCTCCATTAGGGAAGAAAGACCCGCCTGGTACATAGGCTACATTGTATTCTAAGGCTCTAGCTGCCAGTTCTCTAGCATTCATATATTCAGGCAATACTATCCAAGTAAATAGTCCGCCTTCAGGGTAAGTATATTTTACTTCCTTAGGAAACTCTTTTTCTATGGCTTCCATCATTACATTTCGTCTATGTCTATATAGTTCTATGATTTTTTGTATATGCTCATCTAGGTCATAAATTTCCAAGAATTTTGCTACTTCTACTTGGGAAATGGTACTGGATTGTAAGTCTGCACCTTGTTTCACTAATATAAACTTGCTTAAGAACTCCTTATCTGCTACTACCCATCCAAGCCTTAATCCAGGGCTTAAGATCTTTGAAAAAGTTCCTAAGAAAGCTACCCTGCCTTCAGTATCAAAGTGTTTAATAGCAGGTAAAATCTCACCTTCAAATCGTAGTTCTCCATAGGGATTGTCTTCTATTATAGCTACATTATATTTATTTGCTAACTCTACTAGTTTCTTTCTTCTTTCAACTGACCATGTTTTTCCTGATGGATTTTGAAAATCTGGTATAACATATATAAATTTTACATTATCATTGCTTTTTAGTACTTCTTCTAGTTCTTCCATATCCATACCATGGTCATCGGTAGATACTTCTATAAATTTAGGTTCATAAGCTTTAAAGGCATTGATTGCGCCTAAGTAAGTTGGGCTTTCGCACACTATGATGTCTCCTGGGTTTATAAATATCTTAGCTGCAAAATCTAAGCCTTGCTGTGAGCCACTGGTAACTAAAACATTTTCTGCTGTCGCATCTACTTGTAGTTTTTTCATCCTCTTGGCTATTACTTCCCTAAGAGGTAAATATCCTTCTGTTGGCCCATATTGCATGGCTAGTGCTCCATTGTTTTCTAGAACTTCTTGGTTAACTTTTTTGAACTCTTCTATAGGAAATGATTCTGGTGCTGGCATTCCCCCAGCAAATGAAATTATGTGTGGCTGTTGTGTAAGTTTTAACAGCTCTCTAATCTCTGAAGCCCTAATGTTGTCCATACGCTTTGCATACTTTAACGACATCATATGCACCTCCATAATTTAGGTTTTATTACCTCACTTATAGTTTACTATGTGTACTCTAAATTGTCTAATCTTTTAGTACAATTTAATCGTAAAATGAAAAAGTTTATCTATTACAAATATTATGAAAATATTAACAATTTAATATCTAAATAATATTTGCCTTTTGGCAGGCGCTTTAAAAAATAAAAAGCCAGATACATATTTAAAAATGTATCTGACTTTTATGTTATTCATCGTCTTCTAAATCTTCTTCTAGTTCATCTTTAATTTCATTTATAATGATTCTAACCCAACATATTCTTTTATCGCAAATTTCTTCTATATGAAATTCTAAGTTTTCATATTCTACAACGACTTTTTGGCCATCTTCAGGTATATAGCCAATTTGATCTATTAAAAATCCACCTAAGGTATCGAAATCCTCTGAATCCTCATCTAGTTCAATATCTAGCTTATTGTTTAATTCTCTTATGGAAATTGTACCCTTAGCAAAAAATGTTTTGCTATCTAGCTTTCTTAATTCTGGTTCATCATGGTCGTATTCATCATCTATATCTCCTACTATTTCCTCTATTAAGTCTTCCATGGTAACAATTCCTGAGAAACCACCATATTCATCAATTAGAACTGCCATATGCTGTTTTTTAATTTGCAGCTCATTGAATAATTCATTGATATTCTTTCTTTCAGGGACAAAATAAGCTGGTCGAAGAATTTTTCTAACATCTATATTATCGAAGCCTACATTATAAGCTTCTAATAACAGGTCTTTAATATAGAGTATTCCTAAAATATTATCAACATAGCCTTCATATACTGGGATTCTTGAATATTTTAATTTCAATAGCTCATCAAGATATTCTTCCAGTGGGTCTTCTAAATCTATCATAAAGACTTCAGTTCTTGCAGTCATTATTTCCTCGGCTAATTTATCATCAAAGCCAATAACACCGTCTATCATATCCCTTTCTATTGGATTTATTATTCCTTGCTCTTGTCCAACTTCTACCATGGAGCGTATTTCTTCCAAGGTAATCTTTTCTTCTACACCATCGGTTCCAATGCCAATTAGCTTTAAAACCGTATTAGTTGAAAAGGATAAAAAAGCAACAAAGGGACGCATTATTTTATAGACTAAGTTTACAGTTCTTATAGCAAATTTAGAAAATTTCTCAGAATACTTGAGCGCTACTCTCTTTGGCACAAGCTCTCCAAAAACTAAATTAAAATACATCAAAATCACAGTAATCAGTATGAAAGCTACATCTTTTGCAAAAGGAACACCTAATCTAGATAAAAATCTTCCAAAATCAGATGAAAGCCCTATTGCTGCGGATCCAGATGCAAAGAAACCTGCTGCGGTTATTCCTACTTGTATGGTGGATAAAAACCTTGAAGGTTCTTTTAATAGATCCAATAACATTTTAGCTTTTTTATTCCCTTCTTCTGCTTCCATGCTTAGTTTTTTCTTATCAACTGACACCATTGCCATTTCTGATGCTGCAAAAAAAGCATTTGCCATTGTTAAAATTAAAATTAAAAGCAATTGTCCAGTAATCGTGCCCCCAGACCCTTCGTCCATTTTACTCCTCCTATTTATGAAAATTATATGTTTATTATATATTGTATATGTTTTATATAAATTTTGTCAATTCAAATCTATACTAATTATTAGCTGTCTTGGCTCTCAGTTTTACCATCATCTTCTTTACCCTTGTAATGGACTATACTTATCCATTTTTCACCTACTAGGATTTTTCTAACTCTTTTCTCAAATTCAATCCTAGTTAACCAAATTTGTCTATCGCAACCTAAACATTTAAGCTTTATATCTACTCCAGTTCTTAAAATCTCCCATTTGTTCTCTCCGCAAGGGTGACCTTTTTTTAATGTTATAATATCTCCTACTTCATATTTAAGCATTCTCGTCACCTCCAAATAAGACTACTCTAGGATAAGGAATTTCTATATTTTCTCGTCTCAAGGCTTCTATTGCTTTCTTCCTTATAGCCCTTTCAACAGACCATTGAGACATAGGTTTAGCTCTGGCTACTATGGTTATGGTAATACCTACATTATCCATATCGCTAACCCCAAGAATATTTGGTCCATCTACTACATCCTCATTAGTATTTTTAATTTCTTCACAGGTCTTATTCAACACTTCTATAGCCTTATCTATATTTTCCTCATAGGCAATAGATATTTTCACTAAGGCCCTCATATCACCTCTAGTTTTGTTGGTTACAACTTGAACCAAGCCATTTGGAATTATATGAAGGTCTCCTGAGAAACCCCTTAACTTAGTAACCCTTAAACCCATTTCCTCCACTGTTCCTTCAAAGGAGTTGATTTGTACAAAGTCACCTACTGCATATTGATCTTCTACTAGGATAAAGAAACCTGTAATCACATCTTTTACTAAGGATTGGGCTCCAAAACCTATGGCTAAACCTCCAATTCCTGCTGTTGCAATAATAGATGTAGTGTTTACGTTAAATATGTCTAGGATCATAATAATTCCTATGAAATAAAAAACATATCTTATTATATTTTTTAATATACTTCCTATTGTATTGGCCCTTTTATTGTTAGCAAAAAAATTTAATTCACTTTTACTCTTTAAAAACCTAGTTATTACCCTATTAGTTAAATAGGATAAAAGCCTAATCACTACTATAATTATTATGATCTTTCCAATTTTGCCAAATATATTTAAGTCTCCACTACTATCCTTGAAATAATAGTCTATTATTCCCATAAAATTTTCCATTTTATCACCTAATTTATATTATCTTTTCTGCCCTATTCTGGTGTCCTTCCTTAGTATATTTGTAGATATTGGCTATATTTATTTCTCCATCATCTGCCATTTTCTTCACTATATCTAAATCATCTAGGGCAAATAAAATAGCTAAACCACAACTTCGGGTAATCTCCCTTGGTGTTGGTATGGTCCTAAAGCTTATGCTCTTTTCTTTAAAAACTCCCTCAGCCTGAATGGTGTGGTGGGTAGAGTTAAAAGTAGCTACTCCATAAACTTCTTTGATCATATCTATCTCCTATCCTAATGTTATTGTGTTGTTTGCATTCCTCATTTTTTCGTATATGCTATACATATTTCCAATTTCTCCAACTTGTAATTTATCCTTTAAGTTATAATAGTCTAAACAGGTACCACAGGAAATAATCTCAACCCCTTCTTCTTTTAATGCCTTTAAATCTTCCAATACTTCTGAACCTTCACAGGTTAAGAAAACTCCTGAATTGTAAAATACCATAGTTGATGGAAAAGGAGTAGTTTCTCTTACAGTATAAATGAAGGATTTCATTAGGATTTTCCCAAGTTTTTCCTCCCCGTTTCCCATTTTATCTGAACCTATGGCAATAGTCAAATCCTTAAAAGTATCTGGTATACATACTGCTGGCTCTTCTTTATTATCTGTTTTAGAAAGAGTAATATTGTCTTCTACTCCTCCCTTTGTAATATGAATATAGTATTCATTATCCCTTCCCTTGTCTATGATAAAACTATATCCATAGGATATGGCAAGCTTAGATACATTATCTTTAGCTACCTCATTATCTACTATAGTGGTAACTATTCCATTTTTTATATTGTCTAATTCCTTTTTAGTCATTATAACTGGTTTTGGACAAGCTTGTCCCCTTGCGTCTACTTCTATTCTCATTATTATTCCTCCTCGTATAATAATGTTGTAGTTAAAAACTATATTTACTTTTCTATCTCACTCTTCTTGTGAGATAATATTTGTACAGATAGAGGTCGTAGCATTCCTCCTTGAGGCCTAGTCTTCCTAATTAAGAGTTACGCCTCTTCTTTACATCCATATACGAATGAGCTGGATAGTACAATGGTTACTGAATATCCAACGAGGTTGTATCGGTGT
>Ga0209537_1001885_pt1 | contig 22317 bp, 21 predicted proteins | sample BioPla4DNA1_FD_187698 | JGI IMG/M metagenome (GOLD analysis project Ga0209537, IMG submission 187698) | Biogas fermentation microbial communities from Germany - Plant 4 DNA1 (SPAdes) (version 2) | ecosystem: Engineered > Bioreactor > Anaerobic > Digestate | place: Bielefeld, North... | reverse complement strand
CCCGCCAGTCATAAGTTGAAATCTAACCAGAATGGAATGTAAATTTACTGGAAGCACTACATTGAAACTGAATGGGTTGAAGTTGAAACCTAACCAGAATGGAATGTAAAGGCTAATGGTGACACTGAAATATCCGCTCGCTCTTGGGTTGAAATCTGACCTTACCTCAAAAAAGTAGACACACAAAACGGCTTGTATCTTCTTTTTTCTTTGCCTTTTTCCAGTTTTATGCTGCTTCGCGCTTCTGACTTGGAGATATATAGCCATTTGAAGAATGCAGCCTGTCCCTGTTGTAAAATATCTCTATATATTCAAATACAGCTGCTTTTGCTTCTTCTACTGTTTTGAATTTCATGTCGCAAAGCCATTCACTCTTTAATTTCCCCCAGAAGGATTCCATAGGTGCATTGTCCCAACAGTTGCCTTTCCGGCTCATACTGCAAATAAAACCGTTATTTTTGATTATCTTTTGATATTCATTGCTGCAATACTGCGAACCTCTGTCAGAATGCAGCAGAAGTCCTGCTGTCGGCCTGAACCTCCCGATTGCCTTAACGATGAAAAGGTTTTATTGCTTAACACTGAAAACCTGCAGTATAAATTCAGCAGGAAGTCACAGGACATGATTATTAATTTTTTTGAAGACTGTATTACACTTGTATGCTATAATGATCAAATAAGCTTAAAACTGATAGACATTATGAGAGACAACGAAATTATTATACCCGAAGAATTATCGCTGGTCAGTTTTGACGATTCTGATCTGGCATTCGCTTCTGAAGTAAAACTGGCAACAGTTATACACCCGAAAGAAAAGCTGGGTATAGAAGCAGCAAACCTGATGCTGAAGATGACAGCCGATAAAGAAAAGGTTTTTAAAGTTAAAATGATGCCCGGGCTTGTTGTAAGAAACAGCACCGGGCCTGTTACCGGTTAACTGCAGCTGCCTTATTGGCTGCCATTTAATATAGTATTTCTGAGATGGAGGTTTTACTATGCAAAAAAAGTATGCCATTGGTGTTGATTTTGGAACCTTATCCGGAAGAGCAGTATTGGTAGAGCTTGCCACGGGTAACGAAATTGCAACAGCTGTTAAGGAATATCCACAGGTGTTATGGATGAATACCTTGCTTATGGTAATATAAAGCTTGAACCCGACTGGGCGCTTCAGCATCCGCAGGACTATCTTGATGTACTTGCCGAAATCATTCCCGATGTATTAAAAGAGTCTGGAGTATCACCAGACGATGTTATAGGAATAGGTATTGACTTTACAGCCAGTACAATGCTTCCAATAGACAAGACAGATCAACCCCTATGCTTTGACGATAGATTCAAGACAAACCCACATGCATATGTTAAACTGTGGAAACACCACGCAGCACAGGATGAGGCTAACAGGCTGAACGAAATTGCTGAAGAACGCGACGAAAAATTCTTAAAGCTTTATGGAGGAAAAATACTGGATTGTTCTTCAGTTAACGGGCGTGGAAAAAAGGAACAGCTGTACCGCAGGGTATAAGGCAATATGGAATAAAAGAATGGGATACCCCCAGGGAGTTCTTTAAAGCTTTGGATCCAAGGATTGAAAACCTGGTTGATGAAAAATTAAGCAGGGACATATATCCCATTGGTACAAAAGCAGGTGAAATTACCGCGAAGGACGCTGAATTAACAGGGTTAAAACCCGGAACTGCCGTTGCTGTTGGTAATATTGATGCTCATGCTGCTTTGCCTGCTGTGGAAATTACAGAACCAGGGAAGATGCTGATAATAGGCACATCCACATGCCATTTGGTACTCGAGACAGAAGAGAAGATGGTTCCGGGTATTTGCGGTGTTGTTGAGGATGGAATTATTCCGGGATATTTGGGTTACGAAGCAGGCCAGTCATGTGTTGGCGACCATTTCCAGTGGTTTATTAAAAACTGCGTTCCCGAAGAGTACGAAAAAGAAGCAAGGGACAGAGGGGTAAGCATACATAAGGTTTTAAGAGAAAGGGCCAGTAAATTAAATCCCGGTGAAAGCGGCCTTGTTGCTTTGGACTGGTGGAACGGAAACCGTTCTGTTCTGGTGATGTAGACTTAACAGGCATGATAATAGGCTGTACACTTCTTACAAAGCTCGAAGAAATCTACAGGGCATTAATTGAAGCTACTGCTTATGGTACACGCATGATTATAGATAATTTCGAGGAACATGGTATTTCTGTAAATGAACTATACGCAGCAGGCGGCATAGCGCAAAAGGACGAAATGATGATGCAGATTTATGCTGATGTTACTAACAGGAAGATAAGAATTTCCGCATCTGCCCAGGCTCCGGCATTGGGTTCCGCCATGTTCGGTGCAGTGGCGGCCGGTTCTCCAAGAGGTGGCTATGACAGTATTGTAGATGCAGCAAAAGCTATGACAAAAGTTCTGGACAGGGTTTACAGACCAATTCCTGAAAACGTGGAAATTTACGAAAAGCTTTACCAGGAATACAGGATACTGCACGACTACTTTGGCAGAGGACAAAATGATGTTATGAAGCGCCTGAGAGAAATTAAAAAGAGTGTTGTCAGATCATCATAATTATATCAATGCCCGGGGCCGATAATATGCTTGATAAGTTGATAGAGCAGGCCTTTCAGCCAACCTTGCACTGCCGAACGTGGTCTGGTTACTTTCACATGGGGAAACGTAAGCGGAATAGACAGGGAAAAGGGCCTTCAAGTGATAAAACCAAGCGGGGTTCCTTATCGGTCATTAAAAAAGAGCACCTTGTAGTTGTTGATTTGGATGGAAACAAGGTTGAGGGTGATTTAAAACCCTCAACCGACACCCCAACCCATCTTGTGTTATACCGCGCCTTCAAGGATATTGGCGGAATTGTGCACACCCATTCGTCCGGGCAAGTCCTTTGCCCAGGCAGGAAGAGGCATACCCGCCTTTGGCGCAGCCTCGTGCAAATAATTCAAAAAGAAACAACTACAATCGATAGAAAATTGAAGAATTCTATACGAACTTGAGTGTGAGCTGTTAAAGGATATTTTATACGCGGACTGACACTTCTCAGAATGTATTAATTATGCTAAACTATTTGATAACTGTGTTAAGCAAGACTATTAATTTACAAAGGGAAATTGGCATGTATAAAAATGAAATAGTTGATAAATATACTTCAAACCCGGAAGTTAAGCTGATATTGGTACAGGTTCTTGATAAACTTAATCAGACCCGGCAAAAAAACATTCTTACTATAACCCATTTCTTAAATGAACATCAAAGGGCTGTAGCTGAACAACTGATTAAAGACTTTGGAAATCCCCCGCATGTTTTTTTCGGGGGATATGATGGTGCACAGCGCACCGTTCTTATTTTCCTTCCCGATTATATTGGGCCCGAAGATATAACCGACCAGGACATAAACCCCCTTTCCTGCATAAGGGCAGAATATTCTGTTGCTAACTCTCTTACCCACAGGGATTTTCTTGGTGGGATCCTGGGAACAGGTATAAAAAGGGAAATGATTGGCGATATATTGGTAAGCAGTAAAAGCTGCGATATTATTGTTATGAAGGAAGTATTGCCTTATCTTGAAGGCAACTTCAGTACTGCCGGAAGAATTAAACTTGATATATCTGTTATTCCGCTTAATATTATTAATGTTCCTGAAACGAAATATAAAATTATTAATGATACTGTAGCTTCGTTACGGCTTGACAGTGTAGTTTCATCGGGATTTTCAATCAGTCGTGAAAAGGCTGTGGAAGCAATAAAGGCAGGCAGAGTATTTATAAATCACCTTGAATGTAGTAAAATCGACAAGCAGGTGAATCAGGGCGATTATATTACTGTAAGAGGCATGGGAAAGGCTGTGTTACAGGAAATTGGAAGTACAACAAGAAAAGGCCGTATACGGATTATAATCGCAAAGTATATATGATATTCATTGCAATTGTATAATTATTCGTTTGCATTTTATTAGGTTTGTTGAAATAAGTTGAAATGATATTAATCAATTAGTATAATTATTCGGTATTATGATTTTTAAGGAGGAGAACTAATGACAGGGGATAAGCTTCAAATGCTTATTGCAATGTTTGCATATATGACCCTGGTTGTTCTGATTGGGTTATACTATGCTAAGCGTGCAAATGAAAGCAGTGAAAACTTTTTTATTGGTGGCAGAACAATTGGACCATGGGTAACAGCTTTGAGTGCCGAAGCTTCTGACATGAGCGGTTGGCTTCTGATGGGGCTTCCGGGTGTTGCTTATTGGTTTGGATTAAGCGATGCAATATGGACTGCCATTGGGCTTGCTTTAGGTACATATATAAACTGGCTGTTTGTTGCAAAAAGACTGCGCAGTTATTCCGCAATCTCTGGTGATTCTATAACTATACCCGACTTTTTAAGCAACAGATTTAAAGAAAAGAAAAAAGTAATAATGACAATATCCGCACTTTTTATCCTGGTGTTTTTCACAGTTTATGCATCAAGCTGTTTTGTAACTGTAGGTAAACTTTTTAATGCAATCTTCGGAATAAATTATCAGTTGATGATGATTCTTGGTGCGGTTTTTGTACTATTCTATGTTATAATCGGCGGATTCCTTGCTGAGAGTGCTTCAGACTTCATGCAATCGCTGGTAATGATATTTGCACTTGTTGTAATACTCAGCGTAGGGATTTTTTCTGCAGGCGGAGTATCAAACATAGTAAGTAATATCCGTCAGATTCCAGGGTTTTTTGAGTTTTTCGGTATAGCCACACCATTAGTTGAAGATGGTGTTCAAAAACTTTCACAGGCAGGACAACCCCTTTTCAGCCAAGCAGGTTCATATGGTTTCTTATCAGTAATATCCACATTATCATGGGGATTGGGTTATTTTGGAATGCCCCATGTTTTGTTAAGGTTTATGGCAATACGTAAATTGGATGAACTCGACAAGTCCAGAAGAATTGCTACAACATGGTGTGTAATTTCACTTGTTGCGGCAGTTGCAATAGGTCTTGTGGGAAGAACCCTATATCCGAACGCTTTATTAACACGAAGCGACGCAGAAAGCATATTTGTTTTAATGGGTTCGAATTTATTGCCACCTCTCATTGCCGGGATAGTTATGTCAGGTATTTTAGCTGCAACAATAAGCTCTTCAGACTCGTACCTTTTAATAGCTACTTCGGCCGTATCGAAGAATATATACCATGGTATAATTAGAAAAAAAGCTTCGGATAAAGAAGTTATGATTGTTTCAAGAATAACTCTTTTATTAATTGCAATAGTTGGAATAATAATTGCCCTTGATGAAGGAAGTGTTATCTTTAAGATTGTTTCCTTTGCCTGGGCAGGTTTTGGTGCTACATTTGGTCCTATCATACTTTTCTCCCTTTTCTGGAAAAGGACTACGCAAAGCGGAGCCATAGCAGGTATGATTTCAGGTGGTTCGATGGTATTTATCTGGAACTATCTGATAAAACCCCTTGGCGGAGTGTTTGATATATATGAATTGCTGCCTGCCTTTGTAATATCCTGTGTAGTTATTGTAGTTGTTTCTCTTTTATCTGAAAAGCCTTCTCAGGAAATTATAGATGAGTTTGAGCGTGCAAAGGCATATAAATTAGAAGCGTAGGCAAATTTAGAAAATATATATTTAGCAGGCTGATAACAATTTATAAAGCAAAAATAATAAACATCCATAATCAGGAAGATAAATCTGACTGATTATGGGTGTTATTCTAACGAAATGGGGGCATAAATATTATGGATATGCTAGAACTTGTTAAAAAATTTAATATTGAAACTTCTCTGAAACTCAGTAATGAGTGCAGTTGTGGCAAGGAACATACAAGCGATGTTAAGGAAGTTCTTATAGAACAGGGTGCATTGGTTAAAGTTCCAGGCATAATTAAAAAATACGGTGGTTCAAAAGTTTTTATTATTGCGGATAGAAATACATATAATGCAGCAGGAAAAGATGTTTGCAAGTTTATTCAGAATGAAAATCTTTCTTATTTATTATATATATATGATAACGACCCCATAAAACCGGACGAATTGGCAGTTGGTAAAGCTATAATACATTATGACAGTGAATGTGATTTTATTCTTGGTGTTGGTTCAGGTACTATAAACGACATTGGTAAAATAGTAGCCCACATTACAGGCCTGCCATACATGATTGTAGCAACAGCTCCGTCTATGGACGGGTATGCATCTGTTACATCGTCGGTAATAAGGGACGGAATAAAAATTAGCGTGGATAGTGCTTGCCCCACTGCTATTGTAGCTGATTTGGATACTTTATGTCATGCTCCTTTATATCTTTTACAGGCCGGGATAGGGGATATGCTTGCTAAGTATATCAGTATTTGTGAATGGAAGCTTTCCCACATAATTACAGGAGAGTATTACTGTGAGAACATTGCCACAATTGTTCGGATTGCTGTTAAGAAATGTCTTAATACTAAGGCTTTATTGAATAGAGATCCTGAGGCAATGAAATCCCTTACCGAGGGTTTAATTATTTCAGGCATAGCTATGAGCTTTGCAGGGATTTCCCGACCTGCTTCGGGAATGGAACATTACTTTTCGCACCTGTGGGATATGCGTGCACTTGAGTTTAATACACCATCGACCCTTCATGGTATTCAATGTGGAGTTGGTACACTTCTATGCTTAAGGATATATAAATTTATCTCGGGTATTACGCCCGACAGGCAAAAGGCTTTAAATTTTGTCAATTCCTTTTCGATTCAGGACTGGAATCAGTTCCTGGTATCTTTCATAGGGAAAGCTGCAGAAGGGTTAATTGAACTTGAAAAAATAGAAGGGAAGTATGATTCTGAATCCCATGCAAAAAGACTTGATATCATTATTGCCCGCTGGGATGAGATTCTGAATATCATTCTTGAAGAGCTGCCTTCCTTAGAGCAGGTAGAAAAGTATATGTCAGAGATAGGTATGCCAACCAGACCAAAGAAAATGGGATATTCGGACGCCGAAGTAGAAGCCACATTTTTAGCGACAAAAGATATTCGCAATAAATATGTGGGCAGCAGATTACTATGGGATCTGGGATTTCTTGATGAAGCTAAGGCTGTATGTAGAAGCGATTGGTAGATTTAGAAATTGACACCCTTTTTATTAAATGGTATGTTAAAGTTGAATAAAGGGGGTTTGAATATGAAGCTAAATTATAAGCGTACAACAATTATTGGTCTTGCATTTTTGTCTATATGTGCTTTTTGGCAGCTTTACGACAGCATTGTTCCTCTTATTTTGAAAAACACTTTTAAGATAGGTGACACCGTTGCCGGGGGAATTATGGCACTGGACAACATTCTTGCACTCTTTATGCTACCGTTTTTTGGGGCATTATCGGACAGGACTTCAACTAAAATAGGTAAAAGAATGCCGTATATTATTGGAGGTACGGCATTATCTGTTGTATCAATGAATTTTCTTCCGTTTGGCGATAATACCGTTAATCTACCCTTATTCGTTGTTGCTTTGTTTATAGTGCTTTTATCAATGAGTACATACCGATCTCCGGCAGTTGCGTTAATGCCCGACGTAACCCCTAAACCCCTTCGTTCAAAGGCAAATGCAATAATTAATCTGATGGGAGCAATGGGCGGAGCATTTACATTAGTTGTTATATCCTTATTGGTACCGGACATTTTGAAACCTGATTATTCTTCATTATTCTTTATTGTTTCTGCATTAATGGTTGTTTCGGTTGTTGCACTTGTTTTAATTATTGATGAAAACAAGCTGGTTGCTGAAATGAAAGCAGTAAACGGTCATGAATCCGACACAGATGAAACCGAATCTGAAGAAAGGAAGGCTTTACCTAAAGATGTTAGGAGAAGCCTTATTTTTATTCTTATGTCTATATTTTTCTGGTTTATGGCCTATAATGCTGTTACTACAGCTTTTTCAAAATATGCGCAGAGCTTTTTGGGTATTGCAGGAGGGGGCTTTGCCACCAATTTGCTTGTTGCAACTGCAGCGGCAGTTGTTTCATATATACCTGTAGGTTTTATTGCTTCGAAAATAGGGCGCCGGAAAACAATTCTGATTGGTATAGCTATGCTGTTTGTTTCTTTTGCAATAGCATACTTTTTTACGTCGTATCACCCCATTTTAACCATAATTTTGGCCCTGGTTGGATCAGGATGGGCAGCAATAAATGTAAACTCCTATCCAATGGTTGTTGAAATGGCCAAAGGCTCTGACGTGGGTAAATACACCGGATATTACTACACTTTTTCCATGGCAGCACAAATCCTTACACCCATACTTTCGGGAGCTCTTCTGGAACATGTAGGATACCGCACATTGTTCCCCTATGCGACGGTATTTATGGGTATAGCATTCTGTACTATGCTAATGGTCCGTCATGGCGACTCTAAGCCCATTCCACCAAAGGAAAAACTTGAGATGATGGATGTAGGAGATTAGTAATATGGATATTGAGTATATTTTTGCTTTTATTGCCGTTATATTTCTGGTTATTCTATATTTTATAAAACCCAACAGAAAGCGGATTAAGGGACTGCCGGTACAGTTATTCGCACACCGGGGTCTTCATGGAGAAGGTGTTCCTGAAAATACAATTGCAGCATTTAAAAAAGCATATGAAAGAAAACTTGGAGTCGAACTTGACGTTCGTTTTACCCTGGATAAAAAGGTTGTGGTATTTCATGACGACACCCTGAAAAGGTTGTGCGGGCAGGACATAAAAGTTAATGAACTTACATATAATGAACTACAAAATTATAATATTGCTGGTACCAGTGAGAGAATCCCCTTATTGTCAGATGTACTGAAGGTTTTAGACGGCATGCCGGTTATTTGCGAGATAAAATCCAATAATAAAGAACCCGTTGAAGAACTGTGTACTGCTGTGGCCAATGAAATAACAGGGTATAAGGGTTTTATATGCATCGAATCCTTTGATCCCTTTGTTGTGAAGTGGTTTAGAACAAACAGGCCTGAAATCATCCGCGGGCAGCTTTCGATGAAGTTTTGCGGCAATAACAGGCATAACCTGTCTTTTATGCAGGCATTTTTAATGACTAACCTTTTTGTTAATGTGCTATCGCGTCCCGATTTCATTGCATACCGCTATAGAGATAATACATTGGGGTATTTTTTGTGCCGTCATTTATTTAAACCACTGTGTGTACCGTGGACCATAAAAGGTGAAAAGGAAATACAAGAGGCTACAACTGTTTACAGTTCCATAATTTTTGAAGATATGTAGATTTAAAATTATGAAATCAGGGGAGTTATACAGTGGATGCAATTATATTTGCTGCTTTTTTAGTTGCATATGGTCTTAATTTGTTTTTCACAGCAAGGAAAAGCAATTATGGCTCCATAATTACAAAGCTTTTATTAACTCCAATGCTTTACCTGTTTTATCTTTTCCGGAATGATACCCCCGAACTGATTGTTTTCTTTGCACTGTTATTTTGCTTCTTTGGGGATTTGTTTATGGAGTTCAGTGAAAAAGAATCCTTCTTTATACTTGGACTTACTTCTTTCCTCGTGGGTCATATATTCTACATAATATGTTTTAGCCACCAGATAATCAACCCTGTGTCCTGGTGGCTGTTTTTATTCCTGTTAGTCTATGCAGGTTATGGCCTAAGCTTTTATAGAATCCTTAACCTTCAGGGCAATAAACTAAGGGTACCGGTAGTTCTTTATTGCGGAGTAATTTTCCTGATGAGTTTTTTGGCGATACTTAGGGTGCAAAGTGTCTCAACTGTCAGATTTTTACTTACGTTTTCGGGTTCTCTTTTGTTTATTGCTTCGGATTCAATTCTTGCATATAACAAGTTTAACAAAAAGGTAAAGCATGCCGGGATATTGATTATGTCTACATATGGAATGGCTCAGCTATTAATTATATCCGGGCTGTAAAGGTGAAATTACAGGGACTTTGGCTTTCGGCCCGTTGTATTTAAAGACGCCCCGCAACTTATAAGAGGCGGGGCAGGAGTACGTTTTTCAGGTTTATTATAAATTAATTGCAGTGTTGATAAGTTCTTTGGTTTTTGCTATAATTTACGGGTATATCGCAGAAGCAGCACAAAGTATAAATGTAATCAAAATGTGCCGCTAAGTTAATATCTTATTGTAAATAATACCACGAAGGTATATTTGCTTTCAGAACGAAAGTGTATATTTTCGTGGTTTTTTATTGCAAAATAACAAAACAAATGGGAGGAGAAAAAAATGAGAAAGGAACTTTCAACGAAAAATATTGCACTGTCCGGCTTGTTTATTGCCTTAGGGTTGGTATTGCCCTTTCTTACCGGCCAGATACCTAATATCGGAAGGATGCTTTTACCCATGCACATCCCTGTTTTGCTTTGTGGGTTTGTCTGTGGAGGGCCATATGGGCTGATTGTAGGTTTTATAACACCTTTACTGAGAAGTGTTATGTTTGGTGCGCCCCCTATGCTTAGTGCAGTTTCAATGGCTTTTGAATTAGCTACATACGGATTTGCAACGGGTTTCCTATGCAAAATTTTTGCAAAGAAAAACATATTTGTTTATGTTACATTGATTATTTCCATGATTTGTGGGAGAATTGTCTGGGGAATTGTAAGTTATGCCTTATATGGTTTTGGTTTAAGCGGTTCGCCATTTACATGGAAAGCTTTTATTGCGGGAGCGTTTGTTAACGCTGTACCGGGTATTATATTGCAGATAGTAGTGATTCCTGTAATAGTTATTGCATTAAAAAGGGGTAACCTGATAGACAATGATTAATGAAATTAGAGAAATACTTTTGCAACACTTTAATAAATATCCGAAAATGCAAGTTCAGGACATGATAAAACTTATATATCAGAATGAGTTTGCAGGAGGCCATTTAATAAATAATGAGGCAGAAAGCTTAAAAAGACTGCAGGCAGAAGCAGAAAGTATAAAGAATAGCAGCTTTAGTAAAGATATACCTCTTTTTGAGGATATAGGGAACGGTCTTGTAAGGCTGTATCTGAATAACATTCCTGAACTTAATGTAGACTTCAAAACAATAAATGGTTTTTTTGTAAATACATCAAATAAAATTCGCGGAAATGTTAAAAACTTTGAAAAGAAAGTAAGCGTCTTAAGAAAATGTTGTGAAGATGGTATGTTACCCTTTGCTGTCCGTGAAGTGGATATGCATGTTAAGGAGCTAGCAGCAAGGGGTTACCCCCCGATTAGCCACAGCGATGAGTACAGAAGAGCGTACAATCCCAGCTATCGAGTGGTATTATCCGAGTATCGTACATTCTTTCAAATATATCAGAGCATTGATTCATTGCTGAGAACAAAGAATTTAGTTAATATTGCAATAGATGGAAACAGCGGTGCGGGAAAAAGTTCGCTTTCACAGCTGATAGGCCGTATATATGACTGTAATATATTTCATATGGATGATTTCTTTCTGGCACCAGAACTCAAAACAGAAGAACGACTGAGAGAACCGGGTGGTAATGTTGATTATGTACGCTTCAGGCACGAGGTTTTAAACAATATAAGAAGCCAAGAAGTGTTCACATACCGGAAATATAACTGCTCAAAAGGTGCATTGGATGAGCAGGTGGAGGTATTCCCAAAAAGATTGAATATCATAGAGGGGTGTTATAGTATGCACCCTTATTTAATTAATGATTATGATTTGAAAATATTCTTACATATTGACAAAGAGAAGCAAAAGGCTCGAATACTTAAAAGAAACGGTCCATTAATGTTAGAGAGGTTTATTAATGAATGGATACCTCTGGAAGACAAATATTTTAACGAACTGAATATTCCTGACAAATGCGATTTGATTTACAAATTATAAGAATACGTGTCTTTATTGCATTATACACATTAGTCAACTTTTCATTTTCCTCTTAATAATTCAACTGCAGAATTTCAGGGTATAATTATAGAAGTTGTGCATATAGAAAAACAGGTGTATATGGGATGGTATTAAAGATGGGTTGACATTTAAATACTGTTAGATGGAGGTTCGGATGAGAAACAAAGGTCCTAAAAAGAATGTTGGAGGCGTTCTTGCAAGGCTTTTTATAAAAAACCATGATAAAGTAAATGATCAAAAAGTTCGCAAACAATACGGAAATCTTTCCAGCATTGTGGGGATTACCGTGAATTTTCTTCTTTTTATAACGAAATTTATTGTAGGTACTCTATCGGGCAGTATAGCTATTGTTGGTGACGGATTTAATAATTTGTCGGATGCCGGTTCCTCGGTTATATCTTTTATAAGCTTTAAGATGTCAAGTAAGCCTGCAGATAAGGAGCACCCCTTCGGACATGCGAGAATTGAATATATATCTTCCTCGGTGGTTGCTGTTGTTATTCTTTTCATAGGCTTTGAACTGTTGAAAACCTCTATAAGTAAAATTATTAATCCGATAAATGTTGCTTTCAGTATACAAATTGTTTCTGTTTTAGTTTTTTCTATTATTTCAAAACTATGGCTTTACTTTTTTAATAAGAGAATAGGGGCTCATATTAATTCAACACTGATGAAAGCCACAGCTGCAGATAGTCTTTCAGATGTTCTTGCAACGTCGGTTGTTCTGTTGTCAATTATTGTTGGTCACTTTACGAATTTTAAACTTGATGGTTATATGGGAGTTATTGTGTCTGTGTTTATCATGGTGTCGGGAATTAATATACTTAGAGAGACTGTTAACAGTATAATAGGGCGCGGTCCGTCAAAAGAGCTTATTAATCTAATAAAAAACTTTATAGGTAAATACGACGGTATTATAGGCATTCACGATCTTGTAGTTCATGATTATGGACCGGGGCACTGCTTTGCTTCTGCCCATGTTGAGGTGGATGCAAATGAAGATTTGCTAAAGAGCCATGATTTAATAGACAATATTGAACGTGACATATCAATAGATCACGGAATAAACTTGGTTATTCACTTGGATCCAATAGTTACCGACGATCCCTATGTACAGGAATTGAAGCAATTAACTGAAAAAATTGTTACCGATATTGATAATTCGCTTTCAATTCATGATTTTAGAATTGTAAAGGGTTCTACGCATAAGAATCTTATATTTGACGTTTCCATGCCGTATCAATGCAGTCTCAGCGAAGAAAGCATCCAGGAGCAAATAATAGAGAAAATAAGTGAAGTAGATAAAGATCTGCATGTTGTTTTAACCATCGACCATTCCTTTGTTTCTTCTCCAAACCGGAAGACAATGAAATAAAGACATATTTTTCTACGCGCCTTGACAAATTTATCATAATCGTTTTATAATAAAACAGTTATGTTCATTAACTAATTCTATTTGATTTTGTTAATGTTGTAATAAAATATGCAATAATTACATAAATTACCTGGCAGTTTTTTATTATGAAATGAAATAGTCAGGTACAATTGTTATATGCTCTTTAAAAAAGAAAACCGGGGGGGAATCATCATTGACCGGGAGTAAGGAATATATTACTGAGCAGCTTCAGGATTTACTGAAGCAAATTAGTATGGTTCTAAGTTTCACTCTTTCAAAGGTTCTTGAGGATTCTGCCCTGACAGTCCACCAGGTTTATGTTATGAAATTAATAAGCAGAAAACCAAGCATAAACCTTACCGGCCTTTGTAAAGAACTTAACCTGTCTAAGGGTGCCATGAGTTTAACCCTTAATAAGCTGGTGGAGAGGGGATATGTGTTACGGTGCGAAGACCCTGCAGACAGAAGAAACAGGAATATTGTTATTACCGAAAAGGGACAGGAAGTTTTAAGTATAACTATAGAAAAAATCAGGGGAGCTTTTAACAGGCTTACATATAATTTAACTTTGGAAGAATTGGAAGATATAAAAAACAGCCTTGTAAAGTTAAATTCATCAATGTATAGCGCCCTGCAGCAGCAATGGGAGACTAATAAATAAAGAGAATTTTATAATAAATTTAAATTTATCATAAAATATACAGTATAGGGAGTGTTTGAAATGTTTGGTAGCAAAGAAAGCAAAATTGCAAGACTTATTAAGAAAGGAAAGTGGGAAGTTCTTAGTAAAAAATATCTTAATTCTGATACAGAAACCAAGATACTTTTGGCGCGCGAATGTGCAAAAGCTAATGAGCCTGGCGTTAACAGCTTACTTTCCACTCTGACACGCGATAGCGATCCGAAGGTTCAGCTGGAAGCTGTAAAAGCGCTTACAATTACAGGCAGAGATCATGAAGTGGCTCAGCTTCAATGGTTACTCACTCAGGTACCTGCTGAAAATAAAGAAATGGTTGAAGCAATTGAGCATGCAATTGGTAGTTGCCGTGGTAGAAGATAATCAGAGTATTTTTTTTTAAAGCCATACCTTGCATAGCGTCTGCATGGTATGGCTTTAATTGTTCTGTTTTTGCTATTCACTCTTTTTTTCATCGGGGTTACTGTCTTTAGGCTGCACATATACAATGGCTTTTTCTAATTGGTGTTCTTTTATTTGTAGCACTTTTATGTTAAGTCCATATCCTTCAACTTCAGGTGTACTGCCATCTTCGGGTATGTAACCCAATATTCCAAAAACAAACCCGCTAAAAGTTTCATATTCATCATCGGGTAAGCTGATGTTTAAACTTTCTGAGACCGATTTTAATGAAGTCAATCCATTTATTTTCCACGTATGAGAGTCAACCCTTTCTATTAAAAGCTTAGGCTCTTCAGGTGGTGTTTCATCATCAAAATCCCCTACTATTTGCTCCAGCAAATCTTTTATTGTTATAATGCCGCTCATTCCGCCATATTCATCCAGAACAATTGCAAAGTGGTTACGGCGTTGCTTCATGTTGCGGAACAAAACATCTGCACGAACAGTTTCGGGCACAAAATACGGGGATCGTACTGCATGTTTCATTACATTTTCCCTTGATTTATCCTTAAGCCGGAAATAATCCTTGGTGTTAAGTACTCCTACTATGTCATCTGTAGTTTCATCACATATTGGATAATTTGTATGTCTGCTTTCAATAATTGTTTTTTCCCATTGCTCATCGCTTTCCTCAAGCCATAAAAGTGAAACCTCGGTTCTGTGTGTCATGACCTCTTCCGCAGTTTTATTATCAAATTCGAAAACATTCTGAATCATTTCTTTTTCTGAATGATTTATAGCACCTTTTTTACTTCCTTCATCAACCATCATACGGATTTCTTCTTCTGTAATCTGTTCATCTACCGACGTAGGATCTATACCTAACAACCTTAGCATACCATTTGTAGATGATGTTAAAAATGATACCAGAGGGGCAAAGATTTTTGATATAAAATATACCAGCCCCGACATACCAAGAGCAAGCTTTTCAGCGTTTTTCATGGCAATTCTTTTGGGAACAAGCTCGCCTAATACAAGAGTAAAATAAGATAAAATCAGTGTAATCACAATAACCGATATGGTATCCAGTGTAGCTGTCGGAATTTTAACACCGATATTTGTCAACCAGTCTACAATCCGGTCCGAGAAGTTATCTGCAGCAAAAGCACTTCCAAGAAAACCTGCTAATGTAATTCCAACCTGTATTGTTGCAAGAAAGCGGGCAGGCTGGTCAGTTAATTTTGCAAGCCTTATAGCCCGTTTATCACCTTCAGTTGCCAGTTTTGCCATCTTGGCATCATTCATTGAAATTACAGCAATTTCTGCAGCTGCAAACAATGCATTTAAAATTATCAGGAAAAGTTGTAGCAATAGTTTCCCTAATATCGAGTTTTCAGACAAATCAAAAACCTCCCCAATAATAAAAGCCTTTTAATATTCCGGCATATATTTTTATAATTTAAACTATAAAAAGCAAAGCACGTAATAGGAATGCAGATTAATAATCTGTTCCTTATTACGTGCATTTATTAACACAAATAAATTTTTATACTGTTTAAATATTGCTTGCTTCGCTCAGGTAAAGGCGAATCGTCCATTTGAAATATATCACTCCTATTTTGAATAGATTATACCTTAAAACAGGAACTAAAGTCAATATGGTCAGAACTGCTTTTCTCACCAACAAACGTAAAGCTAAATTTTCCAATCGGGTTTAAACAGTTGATATTACCGGGCAATCTTCCATTGTATACCACAGGGAGAAGCTATCTTTCAACAGACAAACTTTCCACACGGTGTATGTTAAGGGTTAAATGGGTTTAATGAGCTAAAATAGCAAGAATATTATAAATTTAGCATTATTAGCCGATATAAATAATGTGCTGTGCTATTACTGTGTTTTTATAAGGAGAAATGTATAATGAAAAAGCGGTCAAAAGTGGTTTTTGTTTTTATGACCCACATTTTTACAGCAGTTCTGCCGGCAGCATTGATGACTGTTTCTTTTGAATATAAATCAGATAGTACTAAATTGATTATCATAATTTCATTGCTTTTAGTTTTATCAGGTGCTGTAATTCAGTATTTTCTGTCGAGAAAAATAACCAATGAGTATGTAACATTAACTGAAGCAATAACAAAAGCTAGAAACGGTGATTTAATTACATCATTACAGAGCTATAAAAATAATCACATAAAAACTGTTGTAACTGAGTTCAACGAGTTTGTTCAATATCTTAACGATGTATTTTCCAGAGTAGGACAATCAGCAGAAGAGGTGAAACATCTTGTAGATACGGTAAAAGCAACCTCAAAAGAGGCATCAGATGTTGCAAATCAGATAGCTGTGTCAGCTGAACTGGTATCCAAAGGTGCAACAGAGCAGGCCAATGATGCCGAAGAAAGTACAAAAATAACAACAGAACTTGTAAATAAGTTTGAAGATGTTGCAAACTCAGCAGAGCTTATGACTAAAAAGGCCGACATTACAAAAGAGATGTCCGAATTCGGAAAAGCCAATATTAATGATTTGCTTAAGAAAAGTAAATTAACAGAAATAAATATGGACAACACAAACAATAAAATCAAAGAATTGTATAAAATGGCTGAAAACATTGGCCAGATAACTGCAACCATGTCGCAGATTGCAAGCCAGACAAATCTTCTGTCTCTGAATGCGTCCATAGAAGCTGCACGGGCAGGTGAAGCAGGGAAGGGTTTTGCAGTTGTTGCTGATCAAATTAAAAAGCTCGCACAGCAAAGTGCTGTCTCTAGCGATGAAATAAAAAAGATTGTCATTGGTATACAGAACCAAATTAATATAACAACAGAAACAATTATGTCAACTTCTGATACAATAAGAATGCAAACCCAATCGGTGTGCAAAACAAAAGATGCATTTAATGGAATTTCAGAAGCTGTTGATGCTCTGTTTAATCAACTCCTTGAAGTTAAGAACCGAATCAGTATTCTGGACAATTTCAAACAGAAGCTTTACAATTCCATAGCCAATATTTCCTCTGTTGCAGAAGAAACTGCTGCTTCAACACAGGAAATCACAACTTTAATGTTTTCTCAAATAAATTCTTCAGAAATACTTGTGCAGCTTTCAGAGAGTTTTGATTCGGTTATCAAAAACCTTGATGAGTCAATAAATAAACTAAAGTTTACAAAAATTACATCAGAAAAACGCTCTTTTGCAATAATACCCTGTGTTGATATTGAATTTTTCTCAGATACAAGAGAAGGTGCCGAGGATGCGGCAGCAAAACTGGGTGTGGACTTAATCTGGCGAGCACCTGTAAGCTACGAACCCAAATACCAGGCAGAACTAATTGATGAGGTAGTAGAAATGGGCGTTTCAGGGATAGGAATAGGCCCGAACGACGGTCCGGAAGTGAGAGAAAGCCTTGGAAGAGCATTGGATAAAGGAATAAAAATAGTTTGTTTTGACACCGACATTCCTGATATTGGCAGGGACGGTTTTATAGGAACTGATAATTTTAAGGCAGGCATGACATTTGGCGAACTAGTTGTTAAAAAGCTTAATCAAAGAGGCAGAATAATTGGAACACAAACCAGGAAGCAAACGTTAAACAAAAAAGAACGGTTAGCAGGATTTATGGAGGTCATTAAAAAGTACCCTGATATTGAGCTGATTGGTATACACGAAACCGAAGAAAGCGATGGCGAGTTAAGATGGCAGGCTGTTAAGGAGTTTATACAAAAATCACCAGACTTTGATTGTTTTATATGCATGGATGCCTTCGGCAGTTACCTCGCAGGCAGAATAAAGGAGAAATTGGGTATAACACCAATTTGCGTGGTATTTGATAAAACTGAATACTCAGAAAAACCCTTAAGGGATGGATATACCACTGTACTTGCTCAGAGGCCAAGGCTATGGGGTGAGTTATGTATAAGAAGACTTAATGAATTATGCAACGGCAAGACCATAAAAGAAAAAGAAGATACCGGCACATATGAAATAAATAAAGGCAATATGAAAGTATTTATTAAGTAGTATAGTATCAATTCCATATTGAGCGGGTCAGACGTTGCTTCTTATTAAATTTACAAACGCTCTTGGCGTGATACCTTCATACTTTTTAAAAAGCTGGGTAAGGTACTGGGGGTTGTTACCGCATCCTACCATTTCAGCTACAATATATATCTTTTCATCAGGGTTTTTACGTAAAATTTCTTTGGCATTTTCTACCCTTACCCTTGCAAGAAATGAAGAAAACTTCTCACCTGTTATTTTATAAAATTGCCTGCTAACATAGTCAACGTTCATATAAAGGTGTTTTTCGGCAATATACTTTAGAGTAAGAGATGGATCGGAATAATTTTCCTTTGTAAATTCAACACACTTTTTAATAAAACCTTTAGTACTGTCCTGAGGTATGTTTTCCTTATTTACCTTTTGGCTTATAAATTTCAAATGACTTTTCAAAAATTGTTGAATGGATTCTTTAGTTTCTGAATTCTCTAGTTCATTATAATATATTGTGGAATCAATTAAATTACCATACGAATACCAAATATTCGTTAAAAAACTCAGTGCCACAGCTTTGGCATAATCATAGTCATGACTGTCGGGTAACAGCTTAAACAGATCATTAAGGATTTCTTCAGGCTGCCTTGCTTTATCTACAAAGTCCTGACTCAGTTTTCTGGCTTTTCTGAAAATATAACTTGGCACTACTTTGTCTTTCTTCTTACGGCAATCTTCAATTGCCTGCTTTACAGTACTGGTAATTGTCTCTCTGCTGCACGGTTTTAAAATGTAATATTTAACATTTAGCGCCATTGCGGTACGGGCATACTCAAACTCGCTATACCCCGAAAGAATAATAAATTCAATATCCTTATTAAGCTGTCTTATCCTTTTAATAAGCTCCAGACCTGAAAATACAGGCATCCGGATGTCTGTCATGACTATATCGGGATTTTCATCTATTATCATATCAAGCCCTTCCATGCCATTTGAGCATAATCCGACAAGCTCAACCCCTAAACTGTTCCAATCGATCATTGAACCTATGGTTTCGCGTATTATCTTTTCGTCGTCAATGATGATAAGTTTGTACATATTTTTCCTCCCCAATTTTGCTTTCTATCTTTGGTAGTTTAACTCTGACAACAGCCATATCTTCTTCATTCGACACAGTTAAGCCATATTGCTGCCCGTAGGCTATCTGTAATCTGTCATGTATATTGCGAAGCCCAATTCCAAAGCCCTGTGGTACAACATGGCGTTCCTTAATTTTTTCTATAATATTATCTTCGAACTCCGAACCGGTATTTTTAACGGTAATGCATATATCGTGACCGCACTGTTTTACTGAAATAAAAATATAACAGGTTTCGGTGTTTTCCTCCAGCGCATATTTTACTGCATTTTCCACAAGAGGTTGTATTGTTATTTTTGGAATGCAGCAATTGAGCAGATTTTCATCAGCATCAACAAAGTACTCTAAGCGATTTTCATACCGTATTTTCTGAATTATCATATAGTTATTCACCAATTCAAGTTCGCTTTTTATCGTAACGATATCGCTGCGTTCAAGAGTACTTCTAAGCGTATTACCAAGGGCACGAACGAGCTGGGCAATTTTCAGTTCCCCTGCTGACTCACTATACCAGTTAATTGTTTCCAGGGTGTTATATAAAAAATGAGGATTAATCTGTTGTTCAAGCTGTTTAAATTGTGCCTCCTTAAGTAATAGTTGTTTTACGTAATTATCGTTAATTAGGGTTCGTATTTGATCTGCCATTTTGTCAAACTGGCGGTGAACCGTACCTAATTCATCATTGCGCTTTGAATAATCGTACCCTACGTCTATTGATTCAAACTTACCACTGCTATAAATTTCCATTTTTTTAATTAATGTATCAAAATGCACTGTAATAGAATCGAGGATATTTTTACTGGTAAATAAGAGTATGGTCGCAACTAAAATAATGATTACTGTCGTTATAATATATACTGAACGTATAAGATCATATTTTTCATAATAAGCTATATAAAAGTATCTTAATCCAAGTCGTTCAAATTTTCTTTCCATGACAAAGTAATTTTTCCTGTCGATTTTGGTTACTATGTACTCATCACCCATACTGAGAATTTTTTTACAGGTCTCTTCAGATAATTCCTGGGAAGAGAAGAGAACTTCTTCATCATTCGCCAGTACGAGTATAGTTGGTTCAAGGGTATTATTTGCCTTTGAAAGATCCTTTAAGAGCCTCTGAATATTAAGACGGATGACCAATACACCGTGGTTTAGAAATGCATAGTCATCAATTGTATGTATAACACGGGTTAGAAAAATTCCGTCCTTATCTTCATCAAGAAAGCGGTATTCTACATTCCCTTTTTTCTCTACAGCAACCTCATTCAGTTTACGCCGTGAGTCTTCCTTAATCATTGACGCAACCGGATAATACCTTGAATATCGTATAACGGTGCCGTCTTCATCATGGTACTTTCGGTTTGGCCATAAATATATGTACGATATATACGGATTATTATTACTGTAATTGGCAAGGGCCTTTGTTATTTCACCCGTTCTGGTAAATTCCGATTTAATGTTATTAACGGGTTCCTTAACGTAGTTAAGCAATACGGGATCCTCTGCCATAAGTGTGGCGGTTCCTGATGTTATATCAAATACACTGTCCAGGCGTTCTGCCGCATAGCTCATAGCTTCACTCATTAAATTCTGCAGCATTTCATTACTTATATGCCATAGAACGATGGTAATAAGGATCGAAGAAGCACATATAATAACAATTGCTACGGTAAGCATATACAAAAGTTTGCCTTTTAGTGAATCTGTTTTTTGCATTAAGCGCGGTATCATGAATACACCATCATCTCCAGCCCGGTTTGAAATGAGCAATTCCTGCCCCTATAATATATCATGCATAAAAAAATAGTGCAATTAACTGATTTTTTATGCAATAAGTCAGTTTTTTAATGATAATACACAGTTTTGCTATATTCAAGTTTGGAAAAAACATGCTAGAATTTATATTGTATTAGAGTATATTTACGAATAAAAGTCATCAGGAGCATTTAAAGAGTTCTTAGTAAAAATTCTGTACACTCCTAGCAAAAGCCGCTTGAGCTATATCTGAACATATTATTGCAGCAGGGCAGACAGATGACCTCTTTGGTGATGCTTAAGCGTACCGGCTGCCTGTACTGTTTTAGAAGACAGCCACCATATTTGCTTCTACTCTGCTGAACCCGGTTGGATACACTTCCTGTGAAGGACACTGTGACCGGTTCAGAGAAAGGATAAATTTTCAAGGAGGGTCTATATGGGAGAAAAAGCTGTTTATTTGGATCCAAGTTACTCTTTTGAAGAGCGTGCAAAAGATCTTGTGTCCAGGATGACAACAGAAGAAAAAGTATCGCAAATGCTTCACACATCACCTGCAATTGAAAGACTTGGTATTCCGGCATATAACTGGTGGAATGAGGCTCTTCATGGTGTAGCCCGGGGTGGAACTGCAACCATGTTCCCACAGGCCATCGGGATGGCAGCAACCTTCGATGAAGAGCTTATTTATAAAGTGGCCGATGTTATTTCAACCGAAGGCAGGGCAAAATATCATGAAAATTCCAAAAAAGGTGACAGGGGAATATATAAAGGTTTAACTTTCTGGTCACCTAACATTAATATATTCAGAGACCCAAGATGGGGCCGCGGCCAGGAAACCTACGGAGAGGACCCTTACCTTACAGCAAGACTCGGGGTTGCATTTGTAAAAGGTTTGCAGGGGAATGACCCCAAATACCTGAAAACCGCAGCATGTGCAAAGCACTTTGCAGTACACAGCGGGCCTGAAGCCTTAAGGCACGAATTTAACGCCATAGCATCAAAGAAAGACATGTACGAGACATACCTGCCTGCTTTTAAAGCGCTGGTACAGGAAGCAAATGTTGAATCAGTTATGGGGGCATATA